>OFGZ01000185.1_pt1 | contig 58884 bp, 61 predicted proteins | sample 1521871 | NCBI WGS metagenome assembly OFGZ01 (sample SAMEA3504091, study PRJEB24116) | mouse gut metagenome | biome: mouse gut; feature: mouse-associated habitat; material: faeces | place: Denmark | collected 2011
CGTCCAGAAACAACTGGTTGCAGCTTAGCTTTACTGAGCTTCGTAGCCTATCAAGAAATCAAATCCTGACTGAAAAAAACAACGAACAGCCTGAGAAATTTGTCAGGGATTCTCTGTTCATGAAGTTCGTTGTATTGGCGGTCACAGTAGCCCCGTTTGTCTCGCTGTTCATAGATTGGTTCGTTATTTAATCAGAGCTGAAAGCACAAGGAGGTAACGATATGAACGAATATGCAGTATATGAAAATGGTTGTCTTCTGAGAAATTCTGCAAAAGAAATCAATCTGTCTGTGATGCAGAATGCGGTCAGAGGACTGATTGAAAATGTATCCCTGTTCTTCCCAAAGCTGGAACAGATGGGGATTGATGCCTGGGCGAATGAAGAAGGAAAGTTGAATCGGATGGACCCAAGCGCACTGGTCTATCAGGATAATGAACTGGTGGAAGTGCTTACTGGTCCACTGCTGTTTACTCGTTATGACGAGGAAGGCAGGACTTTACCAATCAAGAATGATGATTTTTTTCTGATTGGTGAGGCACTTTCTGAGCAGATCGTGCTGGTGAAAGAAGAGAAACCAATGCTGGTATCGGTTCTCCAGATGTAAACGAAAGCGGAAACCCCATCCGCTTTTTTGATTCCATAATTGCCTCATTATTCTGAAAACCTCCAGGACTCTTATTGCTTTTATTACTCTTATTTTTTCTCTTATCGCTACCGCTTACGTCATGCAGGTCAAGGCACGCTTCGCTTTTCACCTTGACCTTTCTTCCTCCAGCGGTGCGAAGAAATCAGATAGAGAGCGAAAGCTTAGTAGGTAAATAATGGAAAAACTGATATTGGATGAAATCAAAAGAGCAAGAATCTGGTATGACCAGTTTCGCAAACCCTTTGAAGGAAGGGCAAAAATTATTTCTGAACCGCATCTAACTTTATGGGAGTCAGAACAGAAAGCAATCGTTATTCCCGTAGAGTTTGCAGATGGAAAACGTAATCTGGAAATCCGTTTTGAATCTGAACACTTTGATTTCTTGGAGAGCATAAACGTGGGCGATTATATCCATGTGAAAGGATTCATTACAAAAAAAGACGACCGCATGATTGCAACTCATGCGTTCCGTCTGACGGAAGAAACCATTTATAAAATCTCAGTTTAGTGGTGAACGTTCACCACTTTTTTGTTTTTGTTCTTTCCAGGAAAGCTGAAAACTGCTTCTCTCTTATCGCTATTATTACTCTTATTCTGGAGATTTTATTCCGCCAGAAGGCGAAATAAAATTTTTCCATGATCCACAAACAGCGCTTCGTTATCTTGAAAATGCACAGTTTTCGGACTGACTTTTTTCACTGTTCGTTCTTTTTTGAGGGATCTTTTGTGATTCTTATGGCCGCCGGACGCTGCACTGGTTATACTTAATTTTCTCGATTTCGGTGTCCCGAGGGACAAAAGAGGTTGATTTTTAGGGGCGGCCCGGTTTTCTTCGAAAACAGGGGTTTGAGAATAGCAAGCAAGGGGTTTGTACGGACACAAATACCCCCATAGGGGTTTGTCCGTACACCCTGATTAAGATTGGGTGTTCCACCCTATCTTAATCTTCTTTGGGGGATGCCCCCAAACCCCCGTCTAAGGCCGGATCCAGCGAAAATGACAAATGGAATTTTCTGTCACATCCCGTTTAATTACATTTGTGGTAATTATTTTATATGTTATCCTTATTGTGCGAGAAGTCTATTTGAAGGGCCAGGAATTTTTCCGGCCCTTTTTGCGTTGATAGGTAGAAAGGAGAAAGTATGAAAGATAAACGTATTGAGATACGTGTCAGTAGCGATCTGTATTATACGATCATTAGCTATGCACGATCTTTGGGAATCAGCGTCACGCAGCTGATCGTTGAAAGTGTTCTGGCTTCTGAAGTTGTCCAGATCCAGGAAATCTCAGATATTGAGATGGAACGTGTGATGTGCATGAAGAAAATCGGTGACAACATCAACCAGGTTGCCAGAGCCATGAACTCGATCTACAAGAATCTTCAGCAGACAACAGATACTGATCTGCTGATTGCGAACGCTGACTTCAAATCTCTGCTGATGGAAGTGCGGGATATCAAACATGAATTCTTTTCCTGCATCGAAGCTGAACGGATGAACAAGGAAGAATTCTATAGCTTTCTGGTCACCAGAAACATTCATCCGGAACTGGAGAAGTATCTGCAGGAGAATGATCCGATCTATTTGAAGCAGCTGAAAAACAGAGAGAATGGAACTTGAATCTTAGATAAGCGAAGTGTTGAGGACTTCGCTTTTATTTTGTCCAGAAGGAAGGGGATGCTATGGCAACGACACGGTTCTGGTCCTTGAAGGGGAACATCGTCAAAGCGCTTGACTATGTTCTGGATCTCAAGGACCACCAGCGAAAGACCGGTGGTGGTTCTTACATCGAGACGAATATGACCACCGGTTCACCAGCTCTGGCTGGATACATGATGAAAAATGGACAGACCTCTCGCAACAACAAAAATGTCGGTTACCATTTCCAAATCTCACTGCCTGTGGGTGAAGGTGATGAACAGGTATGCATGGAGATAGCCCGGGAATGGATGGACCGGATCTCAGGTGGACAGGCCCAGTACGTGGTAGCGGTGCACAACAACACAAATAACATCCATGCGCATATCATTGCCGATGCGTATCTGAAAAACGGGAAGCAATGGGAAATTAGTTGGATCAAGGAAAAGAATCGCTTTCGGTCTGCTGCGGATCAGGTCTGCAAGGAACATGGCCTTAGCGTACTGGAGAACGAGTACAGCAAAGGCATGACGTACAAGGAATGGATGGACCGCAATGCACCGGATTCCAAACACGCCATGCTCAAGAAGACGCTGGACTATGTGATACCCCGGGTTTCTTCGATGGATGATCTGAAAAGCTATATGCGTGCTGTAGGCTTCAAGATCTATGACGATGTGGAAAAGCAAAAGATGAATGAGAAGTTTTTTGAGTTCACCGCTGACATCAAGATCATTGAGACGCAGTCAAACGGGGTGTATCACATCCGGATCCCGTATGATCCGGAGCGCCACAAGATCGAAGTAGACCCTACAGAATTTGAGTGGATCAAGGAGAACAAAACAGCACGGATCCGGATCCCTACAGACAAACTGCTGAATTACTTTGATCAGAAGGATAGCTTCCTGGATCGCAGGTCCTGTGCTGAGATCAAAGGCATCTTCGAGCAGAAACGGAAGAAAGGCCGGAAGGATCTGAGATTCAAAGTGCCGGAATCCAAAAAGTGTATCCGGGCAAGTCATATCTCCAGAGATGAGGATTATTCCAGAGAGGCGATCATACGGGCCATCAGTCGGAACGGACGAACAGAAACGGATCCGAAAATAGCGGCTGTGATCGCCCATCAAAATGACTGGTCCTATGCCAGGGAAGCCCGGCGTCATCTGTTCGAGGTGACAGGGATAAATGCACAGTTCCAGGGAAAGGAATTTTACAAAGTGGCGTCAAAACAGAATTACTACAAATGGAAATCTGCCCAGATCGAAAAGCGTCTGGACAGGATGCACTACAGGAATCTGCTGGAAAAGGACCGGCAGAATCTGGATAAGCTGAAGGCCCGGCGTGCAGAACTGGCTGGCGAGCTGAAAGGCTGTCAGCAGGATCTGGAACAGTTCGACCGGGAGCTGCAGCAACTGATGCTGGATCGTGTGGAGGATGTGGCCAAAGTGGATGAATCTCTTCTGACCAAAAGGATAGAAGAGACGAAGGGGCCGCTGCTGGAACGAAAAGACCAGCTCAGGCAGATGATCAACCTGTATGACCAGCGCATCAGCAATGCGGAGTACTTCCAGAAAGAGGAAGAAAAGAAATCAGTGGAAAGAGTAAGGACAAGATGATTAGACAAGGAGGAAATGAAAATGAAAAAAGAAGAGAAATATCACGTCCCTATCCGTAACATGATGAATGACCTATGTGAGTATCAGCAGATGCGGGGATTGGCTCAGGGAATCCTTTGGGCACTAGACAGATCGCCGAAGGATGCGGAACACGCACTACATGCAGCCAGACAGATGGAAGCTGTTGCCAAAGAAGAAGGCCGGACGGAAGCGGATCTTCCGTATCTGCAGGGTTGGATAAGTGGACTCGGAAAAGTCCTGTCATGCCCGGTAGTGTTTGTGAATGATCTGGAAAAGATCATGATGGAGAGAGGACAAGATGATAGGGTTTACGCCAACTGAATGTCAGGTCATTGACCGGGCAACCAAAGCCATGAAGTCAGCTGATAAAAATCAGCGGGAACTGAAAACAGTTCGTGACCGGATGCAGGAGGTAGTCAAAGGTGGAGAAGTACTGCTGCATTTGTCCGCTGAACAGCTGCAGACACTGATCCGGGCACTGGAACGCAAAGACATGGTAGAAGACGAGAAGCACCTGACGGAGTATCTGTATGATTTGCTGCGTCTGGAACTTAGCCGCCTTCAACCGGTGGGCGCATAGAGCGCGCTCTTATCTGCACGCTCTTATTGGCTGGGCAGGCCCAGCGCTCTTATTTTTTCCTTTATTGCTACCATGGCTCGCCGATCAGCAAGGGTAAAGCTGCGCCCGCTGCGCGGCCCTTGCTGATTCGTCTTTCCGCCATGATACGAAGAAATTAGGAACGAGGTAAATAAAATGGAAGGGGGATAAACGATGATTGGAGGAATACTGATGATGAGAAGAAAAGAACAGCAGCTTATGATTTTGAAAGCAGCAGCAGATGGATGGAAAACCGGAGAATTAAAAAAAGAGGACAAAGCAGTTCTGGACGAACAGAAAGAGATGGTTGAATTAGGAGCCTGTCTGCTGAGGATCTGTGAGAGATCAGAAGGCAATACAGACCCACAACTGAACATTCCCGTTGATGAAGGAGCTGCCTGCCTGTGGCAAAAGGTACTGACCAGTTACAAAAGTCGAGACAAAGACCTGGAGGAATTGATTGATGACATTTCCTTTGCGTATGCTTTGTTATACCTGACTGAGGCTGACAGTGATTGCACAGCGCTGTATGCCTGATAGAAGGAGGATGAACCATGAGCAGCTTATTGGATCTGATGAGTGGCGGGGTCAAGTTTGAAAAGGTCAGCGTGACCGACATCCGGCCTAATCCGAGAAATTTCTACGGAGAGTCGGAAGAAGAGGAAGCTTACGTTGAAGCCATGGCCCAGCTCATTCAGGAGAATGGTCAGGAAAGCAATGGAGTGGTCTATGAACAATCCGGAGAGGACGGTAAACATTACACGCTGCTTTCCGGAGAGCGCCGCTTGAAGGCCATCACGAAGAATTACGAAGAAGGAAAAGGTGATGGCCTGATGGATGTCAAAGTTGTTCCCCAACCCCAGGATGATGCGGATGAATATCTTAGACTGATCCGGAACAACGCGCAGAGAAACAAAAGCAAGCAGATCCGGGAAAAGGAAGTGGAGATTGCGTTGGGCATCTACAACCAGCTTGCGGAACAGGGGCAGCGGCCCGCAGGGAAAAAGCGGGAATGGATCGGTGCCCAGGTAGGGCTGTCTCCCCGGCAGGTCCAGAGCTATCTGAAAGCCCTGGAGAGCGCTCAGGAGGAACAGGATCAGTCCCAGGACGAAGATTTCGTCCAGGAATCCAAACGGCTCACAGAGCATCTGACAGACCTGACAGGTCACAAAACAAAGATCACGAAATCGTTTGCAGTCACGATCAAGTGCCAGTCACTGGAAGGTGTCCAGGCGCTGGAAGAACTGCTGGAGAAAGGAGCAAATCAAAATGGAGTTTTTTCCGCAGTGTCTGAGACTGAGGATCGAGACGTTTCCGGTGAAGATCCTGAATGAATCAGTCGAGGCAGAAGGCATCGAATGCTGCCAGGTCATGCTGCCTCACACCCGGGAAACATATATTCCGAAGGAACTGATCAAGGAGATCATCCCCAGTGAAGAAGGGAAGAGCGTTCTTAAATTCAGGCAGTGTAATGGCCTGAAGTGGGATACGATCACGAAAACCATTGATCAGACCGATGTGAAGTTTCACCGGTTTTTCGAGAAATTCCCGCCGCTGTATCCTAATGGATTTGAAATCGTCAGCGAAGTGGTGGACAAAACAGATCTGGTCAACGCATCAGATGAAGGTTAAACGCTAGAAAGGTAAGGACAAGCCTATGTGCAGGGTTATCAATGTTTTGAGTCATAAGGGAGGATGCGGGAAGTCAGAGACAGTGCTCAACCTGGCTTACGGTCTTCATGCGAAAGGAAAGCGGGTACTGGTCATTGACTGTGACCCGCAGAGCAATGTCACATCCATCCTGACAGCTGAATCCAGCCTCACTACGGGGGATTCCAATCAGCTGCTGGAGAATTACCGAGCGCGAACAGAAACTGGCTTCATGGCTGCTCTGGCGGCCCTGGGAGAGTATGTCCAGAGTCACAGAGACAGTCGGGATATCCATGATGTCATGGAAGGGAACTGCTCATCAGAGGAGGCTATCTGCAGAACCAAATACGAGAATGTGGATATCATCCCTTCCGGGATCGAGCTGTCCATGACGGACTATCAGCTCAAGAATCGCTCTCTGGATCCGTATAGAGCGCTGCGCTCTGGAATCCAGCAGGTGAAGGATGCCTATGACTATGTGATCATCGACAACCAGCCTTTCAAGAATGCACTGACTTTCAACACGATCGCGTCCTGCACGGAGGAAAATGACCTGATCATTATCCCGACAAAGATCAATCGGGGTGGCCTGGAAGGAACCTACGAAACCATCATGACAACGATGGAATGGTTGAAGACGGATCGGCTGCCGCTGGATATCAAGATCCTTGCGACCATGGTCAACCGGAACAAGCTGGAGAAGACATGGATCGACACTCTGTCTGAGTTGTTCGGAGACAAGATGTTCCGGGCCACGATCCGCTACCAGGCAAAGCCGGTAGAAGAAGCAAGCCTGAAAAAGTCCATCCTTCTTGAGAATATGACCTCTGGTGTGGCTCAGGATTACCAGGCACTGGTAGATGAGCTTGTCGATTAAAAAGATATAAATAGAAAAATATCAGGACGTGCCTAAATGATGCATGTTATCCTGATATGCTTTGATAGAACAAAAAAGGAGAGGCAGCTGATTGTCTCTCCGATCATGAAAGGAAGAATTGATATGACAAAACCTTGGGACCCTGATGTTGAACTTAGTATTTTGGTAAGTGAAACGCAGGCATTCACAATGACTCATATCCTTAAAACAGTGAAGCCATTCTTCGACAGGGCTGGTGTTGCAGATTTCTGTGATCGAGCAATCAAAGACTTCGAAATGATGGGAGAATTTCTTCGTGAGAAAAACCGGGAAGCAGGAATTGATGAATCAGATCTCGTTCCTGAATGTGATCCGGTAGACCACCATAGCCCCGGTCCCGGAGACTGGTTTGTGGGCCACTGCGGAAGTGTCGTGGTGAATATGGGAGAACTGCTAATGGTGGAGTTAGCTCCTAGATTTTTAACAGAAGATCAAAAGAAAGCGTTAGGAGAGAGACGTAGAGAAAGTTTTTCGGATGTTGAGGAATTCATGGGCTATGATGTCATGCAACTTTATCACGACAAGCCTGATAATGCAGACTTCAAAGACAGCGAAAAGTACTGGGCATTGTGCGATGTCTATGACGAGGAGCACCCTGAGAATGTTGAAGAGCGGGAGCAGGCCGAAAAAGAATTTTTAGAGGACAAGGCGTGGTGGGAGTCGTACCAGCGTGGCGAGGATAGTACTGCGGAAGTAGTCGAAGAAGAAGACGAAGACGAGTATTAAAAATGGCTCCTGCCTGCAGGAGCGAAGAAAGGGAAATTATGAGCGCATTACTGATTTTATGGGAGATCGTCAAACGAATGATCTTCTTCGTCCTGTGGGTGCTGTTGACAGCCGTAATCCTGCCGCTGTATGCAGTAACGCTGATCTGGGGAGTTTTGAACTTAGTCTTCATGGGTTTTTTGGTTCTTTGTGTTCTGATGTTCGTTTTCAATGAAGAGTTTCGGATGAGCCTGTTTAGCGGCGGCTGGATCGGGTTAGTAGGTGGTTTGCTTCTGTGGGCAGCTGTATCCTGCGGAGGTATTCTGGTCTACGGTCTGCTGTCTGGATTGTGGCAATGGTTGTTTGCGGCAACATTCTGCCCTGGAGAGGCCTAGCGAGCAGATTTATGCAATACTGGTATGTTACAAATTCAATAGTTTGAAACATCCTATAACATCTACATTTTGTCGTTTTTTAGATGTGCTATGATTAATCTACCAGAAGTGTATCTGGTGTGACTTCATAGCTGAAAGCGGCAGGTTCCTTCTGCCGTTTTCTTTTTACCACTTTATGAAAGAGCAAGGATTATGAACAAAACAAAACTGGCCGTCATGGCGGCTGTCATGGCTGGATCTATTGGAATCGGCATGATTGGCTGTGTTGCCAATCAGTCAAACGTTGATACTGAGTCGAAAACAGTACAAAAATCAAAAGCATCTTCCGAAAAAAAGGCGAGTACCAACGAAAAGACCACCGATTCTGACAAGGACTCAAAAAAAACTGCAGATGCTGAAAACCAGGATACTTCTGATAACAAGAAGAAGCGGTCCACAGAAAAGACTGTAGAAACGAAAAACACTGATTCTGCACCCAAGGACGGCAGTAACCAGAAGACTGCAGATTCCAAAACGGAACAAGCCGATAGCCAAACAGCCGGGAACAAAACAGAGAGCAAGCCGACTTCCAACAACAAGCCCAGCAGCAGCTCTTCATCTTCCGGTACTAACAAGCCGTCTGGTTCCAGTTCTAACTCAAACTCCAGCAACAAACCGAGCACAAACACTCATTCGCACTCCTGGGAACCTGTTTACAAAACGGTTTATCATCCAGAAGAGGGGCATAATGAGCAGTATGTGATCACAGAGTCATGGACTGAGCAGATTCCGATTTATGGAATCAGTGAACGAGAAATATGTAATGGCTGTGGGGTTGATATGACTGACTGGTCTTTTGAGCAAATGAAGCAGCACACAATCAGTAATATTGATACAAACCCCATGTGTGGAGCTTGGCATTCTGAAATCATTCAGGTCATTACAGGATACGAGACAATCAATCATCCAGCCGAATATGGAACCCGTTGGGTTGTGGATAAAGCTGCCTGGTCAGAAAAAGTGGTCAGTGGCTATAAGTGCAGCTGTGGAGCAACAAAATAGAATTACCAATTAAGGTGGCGATACTGCCACCTTTTTACGTGGCCTTTTCTCATTCGGAGAAATGTAAGTCCGCATGAAGGGGTGATATTCGAAAACTGTATTTGTCGAAAGACAACCATTTCTCGCTATATAGATCAATAGAAAGGAGACCTATGAACAAGCTGAGAAATAGACTAAAAACTGGTGTCATGTCACTGATGGTGGCAGCAGGAGCTGTCCTGCCGTCAGTGACACCTATCATGGCACAGGATGATTCGGATCCTAAACTGACTGTAACAGTCGAGGGATCAGGAACCGTCCAGATTTCCGAAAAAGATTCGGAGAAGTTCCAGTTTGCATTGCCAAACAGCCCTTTTGAGGAACTAATCAAGGCTGGAACAACAGTTGAGCTGGAATGTACTGGCGACGATCAGCTCATCAAAGAACTGGCTGTTGATGACGAGATTCAGAACCTGGAGTATGGTCAGCCTACTCTTGATTTTGATTTCACGATGCCAGACAAGGATACTGATATCCGTGTCGTTTTTGAAAATGCGGTAATCCGGAAAGAAAAAACGACTAAGACAGCTGAATCTAAACCGGTTGAATCTGAATCTGTAGAAATTAAGGATGAACCGGCCGAGGTGGAATCCAAAAACGAAGAGGACACCTCTTCAGAAACAACAATCGAGCGCAGAAAGAGAATCGCAAAGGAACTGGGTGTTGAAGATGAAATCAACGAACAGGGCCTGCTGGAAAAGGATTTTTGGCAGACACATGACATCCGCTTGCTGAACCTGGAAGGTTGGAATGAGCTGTACACTGATACAGACACAATTACCATTGAAGGGGACGCCGCCATGGTCAAGGAGCGTGCAGGTAGTGTTCGAGTGCAGAGTGTGTTCTTCACGCCTTTTGTTCCAATGCCTTGGGGCGGAACGATGTCAGAGGGTTACTGGACGATGTCTAATGGTGAAACCGCATTTTGTGGAAATGGGGATCTTGCTCCTCCTCAGCCCAGTACAAATCCGACAACAAATCCTGTTTTGGTAACAAATGAGGCTGTACGCAAAGCTATTTATTATGGATATCGAGGGCCAGACAACCGCTATAAAGAGGCTGGATTCACGGAATATCAGCAGATCATCATGACGAACGATATCCTTTCGTATGCCAATAGTGGTACGTGCGTAGGGATTATCGCATTGAATGGGTACCACTGGAATGCGCCCGGTGGAATGAAGTCCTGGTATGAGAACATTCAAAAGATGCCTACACCTCCGTCAAATTACAAGGTATATAAAATCTCGTTCGAGAACTCCTCCGTACCTTCTTACTGGACAGGTACGTACAAATCACAGGACCTTTTTTATGGACGCTTTGAGCAGGAAACAGGGCATCTGGCAGTAGTAAAGCGCTCTTCGAATACTGCGATTTCCAATAACAATGACTGCTATGATCTGAACACAGCAGAATACACACTGTATTCTGATGCGGCTTGCACAAAGGCTGTCAAAGTCTTCAAACTGACAAGCGGTGACGATAATAAGGCATGGGATGGACCCTATGAGTTTGCTCTTGGGACTTACTATTTAAAAGAAACGAAAGCAGCTACAGGTTATGCGCTGGATCCGACAGTGCACACTGTCAAGGTAGAAGCCAACGGACAGACTCATCCTTCCGGATTCACAAACTGGAAAGATATTGAGATGAAAAACATCCCACAGTCTGACCCGGTGGATGTTCTGCTGAAAAAAGTGGATGCAGATACCGAACAGAGTGTACCGCAGGGTGGAGCTTCTCTGGCGGATGCTCAGTTCACTTTCAAGTTCTACGCAGGATCTAACCCGAACCTAGATGGTAACCCTACAAGGACATGGGTTATGAAGACTGATAAGGACGGCTATGTGAAACTTGCAGACACTTACAAAGTAAGTGGGGATGCCTTCTATACCAATTCCAACGGTAGACCTACATTGCCGCTGGGGACTCTTACGGTGCAGGAAACTAAGGCACCTGCTGGCTATTACATAAATAATCAGATTCATACCATTAAAATCACTTCCAAAGGGCAGACTGAGAACATCCAGACCTATAACGCACCCATCGTCAAGGAACAGGTCAATGACCTGATTCTGACGAAGGTACAGCTGGGATCCAACGTTGCGATTCCGGGAACAGTCTTCACTTGGACTAAACCCGATGGCAAAACTGAAGACATCAAGACTTACGGATATGGTCAGATCAAGATGACAGGGCTTGCAACAGGCGTTCATAAGCTCAAGGAAAAATCTGTAATGCCTGGGTATGAGCTGAACCCCAACGAATTCTCTTTTGAAGTGGCAGCAAATGGTATCACGGCCAAAACAGATACCTCTGGCAAGAACATGACGTTCACTGCTGGAACGACTACAGGTAAGTCTTACCAGCTGACAGTGGAAGACGGCCTGGAAAACTACGATTTGAAGCTGATCAAGGTCAACGAACACGACAAACTGCTGCCAGGCGCCGAGTTTACTTTGTATTCTGATGCTGCTTGCACTAAGGTTGTGGCTAAGAAAACCACAGACGCTTCTGGCATCCTGATCTTTGACGAGATCAAAGACCGGACTGATTACTGGTTCAAAGAAACCAAAGCACCGGACGGGTATCGAATCCCTGTGGACAGCAACGGAAACGTACATGTCTACAAACTGAGAGCCGAATCGACTCCCGCAAAAGGGCAGTTTGACTTCTACGTTGACGGTACCAAATACACCGCAAACAACACCTCTGGTTCCGTACATCTGGAAGATGTGAATGGTGATAAGGTTGTCTCCATCACAGTTGTCAACTACACTACAAGCAAGTTGCCGGAAACGGGATCCAACGGAACCCTGCTCCTGCTGGGAGCTGGACTGGCAGCTGTTGCTGGATACTTCGCTCTCAAGAAACGAAAAACCAACTGATAAATCACCAAGGTGGCAATACTGCCACCTTTCATTTTGTTGCCTGCGACTCCGAGTGAGCCGCTTAGAAGGAAGGAATATGAATAAGAAAAAAATCTTCAAGTCAGTGGCAATGTCCACTCTCGCTCTCGCTGCTATTCTCAACGGCCCGCTGGCTGTCGCAGCAAATGAATCTGCTATACAGATCGAGACTTATCTGAATTCCAGCAGTGCAACACCCAATGGCGTTGCATCTCTGGGAAATGGTCCTGCATCGATCACAGTAACTGGCAATGCATCCCAGACACTGGTTGGAAAACAGTTCCAGGTATTACAGCTTTTCACTGCTCAGAACGCTGCAGGTGGCGAGTCCATCAACTACAGCTGGAACCCTGAATATAAGGTTGCTCTCCAGAATGTGGTTGGAGCAGCTCTGAACAAGACACCCAGTTCTGTGACCGAGTACATGGTCATTGACTACATCCAGAGTTTGAACACGAACCCAGTGGAAGGCGCGAATGCCAATCAGACGCTGGAAGGCAGCTACAGTGATTTCCGATACTTCGTTCAGGATGTTCGGAACGAGATCGTAAACCTGGGTCTCAAGGGTTCTGTAGTCAATGTCACCGCAACAAAAGCTGACAACTCCATCACGATCGGTGGCCTGGACTATGGCTACTACATCGTGGATGAGATCAATGTCGGCAACAACAACGAGCATTCCGCTGCGTCTCTGTGCATGGTCACTACAGCCAACCCGAATGCTTCCATGAACATCAAATCTGACTATCCGGAGCTGGAGAAGAAGATCGATGAAGATGACAACGGTATCGGCTGGAATGACATTGGTGACTACGAAATTGGCCAGACTGTACCTTACCGCTACCGGACTGCAGTTCCGAACATGAACGGTTACCACAGTTACTACCTGGCTTTCCAGGACAAGATGGATCCCTGTCTGACCTTTGATCCCTCTTCTGTACAGATCACGATCAGTGACGGCAATAAAACTTACACCCTTGCCAACTCTGAGTTCACAGTGGCTGAGAACGTGAAAGGTCTGACCTTCGAGGTAGCTATCGCAAATCTGAAGGCAATCGTGGATAGAGAGTTCCCGGCAGGTATCAATGCCAATGGCGAGAATACCTATGGTCAGAACATCGAGGTGACCTACAATGCGACTCTGAATGACAAAGCAGCTGACCAGACAGGACGCCCGGGCTTTGAAAACACAGTGCGTCTGGAATTCTCCAACAACCCGGACAGTGATGGTACCGGCGATACAGGTTTCACTCCCTGGGACACAGTTGTGGCCTTCACTTACAAAATTGATGGTCTGAAGATCAACAACCATGACAAGGTACTGGAAGGTGCCAAGTTCCGTCTCTATTCTGACGCAGACTGCCAGAACGAAGTCTTCCTGAAGAAAGGCGCCAACGGCTACATCGTTATCAACCGGGATTCTGTTGGTGGGGATGACCACACAGGTGGCAGCCGGCCTGCTGATGCAGTGGAGATGGTTTCTGATGCAGCTGGTAAGTTCGTGATCTTCGGCCTGGATCAGGGCACATACTGGCTGAAGGAAACTCAGGCCCCGGATGGCTATCGTCCTTTGCTGGATCCCATCCAGATCACGATCACACCGACATTCACGACTGATCGGGATGGTTACATTGATGGCCAGGGAGCTACAGATGCGATCCTGAAGGATCTGCAGGCGATTGCGACCACTAAACAATTCCTGGGTGGAGCAGACAACACGAAGACAGAGAATCTGGTAACTGATGTTGCCACTGGTACAGCCAACCTGACAGTCGTCAACCACGTGGGATCTAAACTGCCGGTGACAGGATCCAATGCGACCATCATCATGCTGGCAGCTGGTGCAGTCATCGGTGGAGCTGGACTGTACATGAACCGCAAGTCCAAGAAATCCGACAACAACAAGGAAGAAGAGTAATCTGAGGCATTGAGATGGCAAAGAAGATATTTTCCAAACTGCTGCTGGTGATCGGTCTGCTGTTCTGTTTCTATCCGCTGGTTGCAGGAATGTATGACAGCTGGCTCCAGAGCCAGAGCGTGTCTTCCTTTGCCTCTCAGATGCACAACAGTGATGCTGCCCAGATCCAGGAGATCATTGATGAGGCTCATTCCTACAACGATAAGCTGTTCTCTTTGCGGACCGGTATCCTGAGTCCGTCAGAGAGAAGTGACAGTGAGAATGCTGATTATAACGCGCAGCTGAATTTTTCTGTCAACGGCATGATGGGCAGTCTTGAGATCCCGAAGATCGGAGTCAACCTTCCCATCTACCATGGAACAGATGAGTCAGTTCTGGCCAAAAATGTTGGCCACTTGCAGGGCAGCTCCCTGCCGGTTGGTGGATCCAATACCCGGGCTGTTTTGACGGCTCACAGGGGCCTGCCTACCGCAAAGCTGTTTACCCGTCTGGATGAGATGGAAAAGGGAGATCAGTTCTTCCTGAAAGTAGGAAATGAGACCTTGGCATATGAAGTCAGAAAGATCGAGGTCATTACTCCGGATGATGCAGACCAGCTGGATCCGGTGGAAGGAAAAGACATGGTGACTTTGCTTACATGCACGCCTTACGGGATCAATACACACAGACTCCTGGTGACAGGAGAAAGAGTCCCTTATGTTCCTGGAATCGAAGAAACGATTTCTCAACAGGGACCATCATGGCGGGAAGTGTTATTTGCGGCACTTCCTTTTCTGTTGCTGGCAGCAGCCCTTTACAAACCAATCAAGAAATACATTCGAAACAAGAAAGGAGAATAGTTTGCACAGAACAACATATGGAGCGGCAGTAGCTGCTGCAATGATGATGTTTTCCGCAGCTGGTCCGATCTGCGCACAGGAAACGACAGGAGGGGTCCCTCTTGTCCCCGATAAACAGTTAGAGACTGTGGTTCCTGGCCAGACGGGCACAGTCTCCATTACTCTGACTGATTCAGAGGATGGACGGTCCAAGGAAGGCGTTGAGCTGGGCATGATCCAGGTGGCGGATATCGTCAATGGCGATTATCAGCCCCGGGACCTGTTCGCGATGCTGGATGCGGATCTCAATGCCATTGAAACTGCTCAGCAAATGGAAGACATAGCCCGGCAGTACATGGCTTTGATCGATAAGAATGACATCGAAGTCACGAGTGTCAAAACCGATATGAACGGGCAGATCCAGATGAAAGATCTGGGTGTTGGCGTGTATCTGATCTACATGATTGATGCTGCGGATTTTGAGTTTGTGGCACCTTTCCTGGTGGCCATCCCCACATTCAACGAAGTGGACGGCCAGATGAGCTATGACCTGGACGTGTTCCCGAAGCACAGCCAGCTTCCCAAGTTCGAAGTCAACAAAGTTGATTCCCAGACGGGAAAGAACATCACCAGCAGCAAGTTTGAATTCACATCTTATGAGGATGAAAACTGCAAGACGGAGATTGAGACTGTGCCCGGAGATACAGAAACTGGTACAGCCCTGTTCGAAGTGGATTATGGTGTGACCTACATCAAGGAAACGGCAGCCCCCCAGGGCTACCTCCTCAGTGATGAGGTGGTAAAGATTGAAGTCAGTGATGACGGTATCTACATCAACGACAAACTGGCCAAATCCGAAGATGAACTGCTCTACTCTATCGTTTACCAGAACTCCATGCTGCCTACCAAGTCAGGAGCGCACACTTCACTTACCACAAATGCAGCACTGTACATTGGTGCGGCTGTGGTGGCTGTAGGCGGAATGACGGTGGTCATCCTTGCAAAACGCCGGCAGAAGCACAGTAAATAAGCTCAACACAGAATCATTTCTTTGAACAGAGAGGCGAAAGCCTCTTTTGTTCATCAGCAGAATGAGACAGCTCGTTTTGCTGATGAACGGATCGGGATACCGTCTGTTCTTTTAGAAAGGAGTGATGATTTGAAAGACATTGATCGTTACCAGGCAGACGTGATGGCCCGCCTGGATAAAAAGAAGCAGGAATTGACCGCTGAAAAAACAGAAGTCAAGGAACGGCTGAAAGCCATTGATGATCAGCTTGCAGACCTGGAAAAGCATGAGGCAGGAGTGAAGAAGAGATTCGAAGCTCTGCGCAGGAAAGAAGAAGCAGCCAGGGAACAGGAAGAGGAGCTGAAAAGCTATCTGGAACAAAACGGTCTGATCCGTGAGAAAAAATCCAGGAAGCGCAAACCGGAGCCTGAACCCAATGTTGATGAGGAAGAAAGCTGGTCTCACTCTCAGGAAGGGGATGCAGACTGATGCCCGTCAAAAAATCCTTCACTGAGATCCAGCTGAAATCCGGAAAGTTGAAAGCCGGGCTGATCCTTCTGATCATTTTGGCTGCAGGATTCCTGATTCGTCTGACGCCACTTGTGCGGGTGCTTTGGGTCAACTATCTGACCTGGATCATCGTCAAGAATACAGTCAGCTTGATCGTGATCGCAGGTCTGTTGATTGCCTTGCACATCGTGGATCTGAAGCGTTTCAAGGAAACGCTGGAAAAGGAGGACAAGAAGAATGTCCACTGATTCAACGCAGGGACTGGCTACTGCTGCCCTGCACATCAGCATCCATGCCGGAGCGACATTGATAGAGACGCTGAGAAAGGCTTTGACCGCATTACAGTATGCAAATGTTAAATATGGGGAGGATCACTACAGAGATTTCCTGAAAAACAAAGGTATGCGATTCAGAACGCAGATGGGGTTTGTGCGGGTTGCTGCAGACAAAAAGTCTGATGTGGAACGGGCTGCTGTATCGAAGGATGAGCTTGCGCTGCTCAGAAGACTGTCAAAGAAACATGGGCTTGATTACTGTCTCACTCGAAAGCCACAGGATCTGCAGAAACTGATCGAACGAAAATTCTTGAAGGGGGAAGAGCTTTTGCCCCAGGAAGAGAAGATGGTCCGTGCGTTCACGTTTCGGAATTCTTCAGGTAAAACGGTGATGGATCCGAATCATCCGGAGCTTCCGCAGGTCAACTCCGCTGAATATATGTTCACGATCCGGACTGATAGCCTGGCTCATTGGGATGTGGTCTGCAGAGAAATGGAATCCCGTCTGCAGCATCCATCTTTCGATGATCGGCTCAGAAATGCTGTGAACCTGTCGAAGATTCGGGTGATCTACAAAGCGAAGCAACAGGAAAGGGCACAGGAACGATTCCAGGAGCGGGCACCCCAGGCGAAACAGTCTCCAGTCTCACACAAGGGACGAAAGGGGAGAAACAGATGAAAAGCACCGGTTTTATTGAGGCCCGAAAAGAACGGGCTGTAGCTATCAATAAGTCCTGCCATAAGCGCATCGAAGAATGCTTTGCGGGGACGCTCCAGCAGGAACAGCTGATCCTGCTGCTGCATGGTTATATTCAGGAGCTGGTACAGGATTACCTTATGCTGGCGGACGAGTATAAAAATACTCTGATTTCACAGGACCTGGAGGTGCAGGATGAGCAGGGATAAGAAAAAAGGTGGCAGCGTTGCCACCTTTTTCAGACGGGTGAAGTCTGACAAACGCAAGCGTGGTCAGTTGATCGGCAGCCTCTTTGTATTCGTTCTCGCCTTTTCCTTTGGATGGCAGCTGGTCCAGGTCTCCCGGACCGGGATCACAAATAATCTGGATCTGATCATGATGGCTGCGGAAAATATCTTTTCTGTTTCGGTTCCGCAGGGAGCGGATATGCAGGAAACCATATCTCTGTGCGCCAGGAACGTGATCAGCGGATTGCTGGTGGCTGTTGCTGCCCAGCTTATTTACTGGGCCTGCGTCATGTACTCGAATCTGGGCCGGAAGAACTACCGTCCTGGAGAAGAGTATGGTTCCGCGAAAAAAGGGCAGATTATAGACGCCGAGCAGCTGGCAGCCCAGAACAATCCGGATCCGGATCCGGAAAAGCGTGATCCGAAAAATGACATCATCCTGTCCAAACAGATTCGTCTGGATATGGATACCTGGCACACCCGACTCAACAACAACATCTTTGTTGTCGGTGGGTCCGGTTCCGGTAAGACCCGATTCTTCGTCAAACCCAATGTTCTGCAGCTGAGCAGCAATTATATCGTCATCGATCCCAAGGGATCGGTAGCGGAAGAAACCGGCCATGCCTTTGAGGAAGCTGGCTACGAGATCAGTTATCTGAACCTCGTGGATTTCTCCAAATCCATGTGCTGGAATCCCTTTGTCTACTTTCACAGTCCGGAGGATGTTCAGAACTTTGTGAAGAACCTGATTGACAACACGTCAGATAAAAATCAGACGGGCGGAGACGAATTTTTCACAAAGGCTGAGATCACCTGGCTGACGGCTGTGATCTTCTATATCATGGCCACTGCTCAGGGGACGGGGCGTTGCAACATGAACACTGTCATGCTGATGTTGGACCATTCCAAAGCTGTGGAAGAAGATGAAGATTACAAGTCCGAAGTGGACCTTATGTTCGAGGAACTGGAGGATGAGATCCGGCGCCGAAGTGATGGAAGATCTGAATTTTCGTATGCGGAACTGGCTGTTCGAAACTACAAGATCTTCAAGATGGGAGCCGGGAAAACCGCAAAATCCATTCTGATCTCTCTGGGCGTTCGGCTATCTGTGTTCAACCTGCCAGCATTGCGGCGAATCATGGAGAAGGATGACCTGCATCTGGAACGCTTTGGAGAGCCGATGGTGAAATCGCTGAATGCACCGGAAGATCTCTCAAAGGATCTGGATCGTGACACCTTCGAACTCGTGAAGAACGAGAAAGGAATCTATTACAATCTACCTAAAGACAGACTTAGAAAGAAGATCCTGTTCGTGATCATCTCTGACAGTTCAAAGACGTTTGCGTTTCTATCTTCGATCATTCTGGAGCAGTTGTATGCACAGCTTTACCTGGCTGCAGACTCACGGAAAGATCACACGTTGCCGATCCATACACGATTCATCAACGATGAATTTCCAAACTGTGGCAAGCAGCCTGATTTCAACAGAAAGATTTCCACGATGCGGTCCCGTGAAATCAGTACAGCGGTCATCGTTCAGGGTATCTCGCAGATCAAGAGCAAGTCCTTGTATGGTGACGAATGGGAAGCTATCTTCGAAAACTGTGATACTACCCTGTATCTGGGATCCAAAGGTCCTACGACTCTGCAGGAGTTCCAGAAACTGGCTGGTAAAGAGACTGTCGCTTTGAGAAATCAGTCTGTGACAAAAGGACGGAATAGCTCTGTTTCGGAATCCACGCAGTATCTGACTCGTGATCTGTATGATTATGCCGAATTGGGAAAACTGCCAGGGGAAAGGTGTCTTGTACATATCAAAGGACACGATATCTTTGAAGATGACAAGTATGATGTCAAAAATCACCCCAACGTTGGAATGACCATGGATGCTGCAGAGAAGGAAGATGCAGCAAAGAACCATTTCGATGTTGCAGTGTATCTGGAAACAGCCAAACAAATAGAATCCTCGAGAGCCGCAAAGAAACAAAGAGAATACCGCAAGGCAAACAAGGATGCTCTGGAAAAGGGAGAGCTGTTTGCGGAAGGAGAAGACCTTTGGTCTGTGGATGAAGAAATCTTCATCACACCGGAATGCTTGCAGAATATCCAGGATGAACTTGATGATGAAGTCTTTGATCATCCGGAAACGTTTTATCCTCACGAAGAATTGCCTCACTGAGGTGGCAGTCCTGCCACCTTTTGAATCAAGAAGAAGTGAAGGTGGCAGAATTGCCACCTTTTTGAATGGAAAGGAATCAATCACATTATGAAAATCTCGACTATGAAACAGCGTGCTGCTGCTCTTGCATCTGGAACTGTACTTACGTTTTCTACTACTGGACTTTATGCAGCTCAGAATGATTTTTTGGCTCGTGGGATGAAAATTATTTCTTCCGGTCTGGTTGCATTTGGGGCTGTATGGACCATTTGGGGAATCGTTGGTCTGGCTAGTGGTTTGAACGATCATAATGGTCAGGACATTAAGCAGGGTGTTTTGCGGGCTATAGGCGGTGTCCTGATTTCAGTTGCGGCTCTCTGGCTTACAAGCATCGACTTCAACTTTGGCTGATGCCAGTTGATCAGAGGAAAGAAAGGATGGTGATGAAATGAGCATACTTTCTGATATTCAGGAATCTGCGGCGGGCTACATTGGAGAAGTCGTTGAAGGGTTTGATATGGGTTTGTCCAATCTGGTTGAAATCGCGAAAGCAGACCCCTCAACCCCCGTAGCGGGCTTCCCGACTGCGGAACTCTGGGATACAGCTGTAAGTATCTCAAGCAGCATTGGCGAGGGGATCGCAGCCTCTTTGGTGGGGCTGTTCCTGATGTTTGAACTCGCAGCGGTCTTTAATCGGTCAGATACGAAAGGCTGGGATGGGATCTACTGGATCCTGATGGCTTTCCTAAAAGTGGCTGTCATGGCAGCTATATGCAACAATATGTCGCTGATCATAACGATCGTATTTGCGGTCTCTTCGTCAGTTGTCACGGCGGTTGGAGACGCTGAAAGTCTGAATCAGGCAGCCGATTCTCTTAAGGATATTGCAGCTTCTTTGGTGGATTACTATAATGAGCAGTCATTTTTTTCTACCATCATGGGGGCTATTATGGCATTTCTTGTGAACGGTGCCAGGTTGATTTCCTTCATGCTGGCAGACGTAGTCTGCAAAATGCGTTTGATCGAGATCTATGTTTTCACTGCAGTAGCTCCAATTGCGATCAGTACACTGGCATCAAAGGAATACCAGAATATAGGGATCTCATTTATCAAGCGCCTGTTGGCGCTGGGACTGCAGGGGGCTTTCATCGTACTGGTATGTTCGATGTATGTGACCATCGTGCAGGCCACGCTTAACAGCATGGTGTCTGGTGGTGAGGTCAGCGGGCTTAATATCGGAATGATGGTCCCGCTGGTAGGGTATGCCATCCTGTTGGTCATCACGATATTCCGGACTGGGGGCTGGGCAAAATCCCTGCTGCAGGTCAACTGACAATAGATTGAGGAGAATATAATGGCAAACAATGAACAGCGGGGCATGAAGCATTATCAGGTCTACTTCACGCTCAATCAGATCAAACAGGGTGACACGATCAAGGAGCGGGAAAAGGGCCGCCAGGGGCTGCATGACCTGCGAACCAATGACCCCGAGAACTTCAAGAAGTATTTCGGAGACCGGGTTGAAGATATAGACCAGATGCTGGGAAAAGGCATCACGCTCTATCTTGACAGCCGGCGCGGCCAGGATGGGTTTACAAAGCGTGACGGAACAGTGATCACTTATACAGAAGCTCAGAAAGAAACGTATAATCGTTCTCTTTACGTGAGAGTCAAAGTTCCTGGATTGCGGAAGCGGCAGCGGACACATGGAATGGATGCTTATGAGTTTCCCAAGGATGAAAAGGGACTGGACAGAGAAAAACATGAAGCCTACATGCAGATTCCGTTTGATAAGGTCGCAGATCAGGTCCTGCGATCAGAAGGATATTTGAATCACTACAGAGTTTCGCTGGAGGTTCCCAAGGATAAAACCTTCAATACCTATTTTGTAGGAAAACATGCAGGCCCGGATAAGCCGGGGCAGTGGGTCGATCCGCAGAGGCTGGCGGTACTGGTGTCAGATCTGAAATACATCTTTCCCTCAAATCAGAAGGAAGTGGAGAAATCCCTGCTGATCGTTTCCAAGAGGAAAGAAAAGACTCCTTCTGAACGGGGAAAGAAGAAAGAGGACAAGGAGAAAAAGTCTCCTGTCTCTGAGAGAAAGAAAGCGAAAAAGACCGGAGACAAAGCCCGGTGAAAAGGTGGCAGCGTTGCCACCTTTTTTAGGAAAGGAGAAAGTGAATGAAACCAAGTTTCGTGCCAAAGGACATTGCGGAATACGAAGAGCGGATCGCATTCGGTCTGACAGCCAGACAGATGCTCTGGGGCGGGATTGCGATTGCAAGCGGACTGTCATTCTACTGTCTGACCACACTCGTTTTGCGTCTTCCCGATGATCTCTGCATCTACGGGACAGTCATGCTGGCATTCGGCCTTTTCTGGATGGGCTGGCGCAAGTGGCAGAACGTTCGCCCCTATACCGATAAGGTAAAAGCCATGTGGGCTTTCTGGCATACCAAACAGAGAGTTGTCTACACAAATGAAGAAGCGAGCTATTTGAAAGGAGGAAAAAATGGTCTGGAAAAAACGAAAAGCGACAGAAAAATCAACAAACAATACATCACAGAACACCGAAAAGAATCTCGAAAACGCAGAAAGTAAAACCGAATCCAAGCGTGATGCCAAAAAGCGGATCCAGAGGGCCAGATCTGCCCAGAACGTTATCTGCTACAAAACGATGATGGAAAACGGTATCTGTGTCCTGGACAATGACATCTATTCAAAGGCTGTCCTGTTCAAGGACATCAACTATCACATTGCCCCCGATGATGTGAAAGAATCACTGCTGGCTCAGTACCGGCAGCTGCTCAATTCTCTGGGCAACGATGTAGATGTGTCATTGGTCATCAACAACCGGCTGATCAACCGGGAGGAATTTGAAAATAACATTCTGATGCGGATGAAAGGTGATGGACTGGATGTGATCCGGTCAGAGATGAACCAGCACCTGCTGGACAACATGTCCAAAGGTAACAATTCCATCGTTTCTGAAAAGATGTTCGTGTTCAGTTGCCGTGAGGCTAACTATCTGGATGCGGAGAAGACGCTCAACAACCTGGAGAAGGACTTCATCAATCAGCTCCACAATCTGGGTTGTGACCCACAGCCGATGAACGGTGTGGATAGGCTGAAATCCATCGCCTCCATCACTCGTCCCGGGAAGCCATTCAACTTCTGTTATGAGGATCTGGGAATCAAGGAAACGACAAAGGATTACATCGCTCCTTACAGCTTCGAGTTCAAGAAGGATTCCTTTGAGATGGGGGATCGTCACTGTTGTGTCATGGTACTGGGAAATTACCCCACGTATTTTGGCGATAATCTGATCTATGAGCTGACACAGCTAGAAAGTAATATCGTTATAACATTTCACATGCAGATGAAGTCCAAGGAACAGGCGCTGTCTGATATCAATCGTACATCGGCCATGGTGGATATCCAGGTACAGGATGAGAACCGAAAATCCGCAAAGAACATGGATTTCTCCGGAACTCTGCCTCCGGGCTTAAACCAGCAGGTGGAGAACGTGCAGATCTGGCGCGAATCCATTGAAAAGGGCGACGAACGTATGTTCCAGACGCAGCTTGTCGTCCTGGTCAACGCGAAGTCTGAGGACGAGATGCAGGCTGTCAAAAAGGATGTGGAACGTATCGGCCGCCGCTGTGGTTGTGATTTCTTCACAATGGAGCTGGAACAGGAGATGGGATTTAATGCTGTATTGCCGCTGGGTATCCCCAAGGAAGGACTGGGCCGGAACCTGCTCACTGACAACTGTACCAACGTTATGCCTTTCACCTCTCAGGAACTGCTGGAAGAAAAGAACCCGGTATTCTATGGCCTGAACGCGACAACCAGTAACATGATTCTCTGTAATCGGCGTTCTCTGCCCAACGGCAACGGATTCATTTTGGGGAAATCCGGTGCGGGTAAATCCTTCCGGACAAAAGAAGAATTCACCTGGACGTTCCTGAATGATGACAATGCGGATATCATCATCATCGATCCGCAGGGCGAATACTCCAGGGTGGCTGAGATGCTGAATGAGCACTCCAACCATCCGCAGTGTGCCGTTCTGGAGGTCAGTACAACCTCCAATCTGCATTTCAATCCTTTCGATGGCGACATCACACAACCGGATTTTGCCCGGCGAAAGGCAGAATTTGTGCAGATCATGATGGCTGAGATGTTAGGCAATGGCTATCTGACACCAGAACAGAAATCCCTAGTGGACCAGATCGTTTTCAAGATGTATCAGGAATACGAAGGACATCTGGCGAAGAAGGAATATGATGAAGCCTTCACCCCATCTCTAAAAGTCTTCTACAACTACCTGGGAGCCATGGTTGATAATCCTGTGGCTCAGAATATGCATGCCTCTCTGTGGACCTATGTGAACGGATCCTATGACCTTTTTGCGCATCATTCCAATGTGGATGCCAATGCCCGGATGCTGATCTATGACATCAGTGAGCTGGGGGAAACGATCCGGACGCTGGGTCTGAAAGTAGTACTGGAATCCATCCGTGACCAGATCATCCGCAATCACGCCAAAGGCCGGCGGACTCTGATCTACATCGATGAGATCTATCTGCTGCTCAAGGACGAGTATTCCGAAAATTTCCTGTACGAATTCTGGAAGTGGGTCCGCAAGTTCGGCGGCTCTTGTACCGGTATGACGCAGAACGTTTCCGATATGCTTCGGTCGCAGAAAGGCCAGGCTATGCTGTCCAACTCCGAGTTTTACATCATACTGGCTCAGGACCAATTAGACCTTGTACAGCTCAAGTCACTGCTGTCACTGTCTGAGGAGCAGGTACGTTATGTCCAGACAGCCAGACGGGGAGCCGGACTGCTGCGTTTTGGCAACACGATCATCCCCTACACAGACGACTTCCCGCGGGATACACGATGCTACCAGATGTGGAACACCGATCCGGTCAAGACACAGGATCAGAAGTCTCAGGATTACTACAACCGCCGCAAGGAGGCCATGGATTTCAAGAAGGCCAGAACTCAACAGCGGGAGAAGAAAAGTATTCTGGATCTGGCTACAGTAGTGAAACGTGCCGAACAGGCCGAAGAGGAGAAAGCAGTTTCTTTGAAACAGCCTGCTGAGACGCCGCTGATCAAGCTGGTTGAAGCAGAACCGGATCCTGTCGTGATCCCGCCTAGAGAACAGTCCATGGAGAGTCTGAGGGCTGAGGATTACTGATGCTGGGGGAACTGTTCGAGATAGAGAAGATCGAACTTGATTCTTTTACATTCATTGGCCCCATGGCTAACGTCCCGACACCGCAGAAACTGTCGGTGATCAAGATGTGGGACGGCTGGAAGGAAAAGGGAGATCGGAATAAAAACAGTCAGTCGGCCAGTTTCTACCTTGATGGGAAAGTATACAGTACCGATGTGCTTCAGAATGGAACCATCTGCAGTAAGCCGACCGAAGAGAAGCAGCCAGACAAGGCAGCGTCTGAAGGCGAGAAGGTCTGTCAGGCAACCGTAAAGCTGGATCCTATGTTGATGCAGATCATCTATGATGTATATCCAGTTATCCGCAGCGGCAAGCTGGAGGATGGAATCGCAAAGCAGCTGATCGTGCATGATAAGCAGCCTACCAGAGGAATATACAAGAAAAATGGACGTTTCTACTGGAGAGAGCCGAACAGCCGTGAGTACGAATTTGTTTCGGCAGCAGCTGCCAGACTTTTCTGTCTGGCAGGGCATGAAGATCCCTCCAAAGGCAATGCTCTGGAAACTCTGGATCGGCAGGAGGTGCTGATCCCGCAGCTCAAGGGACTTAAACAGGCAATGGCATCCACGCGGTTTGCTGGTGCTCTGCAGTTTCTTGTACAGCAGCTGGGGATCGAATCTTCTCCAGCGCCAGAAGCCAGGCAGACAGGATTGTCGGACATCCTTGCCGGTGGCTGATTTCTATGAATGTGGCAACGCTGCCACCTTTCAAACACAGAAGGAACAGAATATCTGTTCCTGAAAAAGGGGCATGAATTGACGTTCGTGCCCTTTTTTCAGGAAAGGAGGAGATACTGTGAACCTGGATCGCGATATCAAGCATTACCTTCTCTGGGGTGCGGGAGGTCTGGGCGCGTTTATACTGCTGGCGGTTCTTTTCTTCGCTATGTTCCACACATCCTATCGGATCGTTCTGTCTGCAGAAGAAGTGGATTTTGGTTCTGATGTCAGGATCGTGGATCTAGTCCAGTCGGTAGGTGATCGCAAAATCATGCCGGGCGATCGGATCAGTGAGAACACGATCCAGCTTGAAGGGTATGAGATGACCTTTGACGAGATCGATGCACAGAAGTTGGGTCCCCAGGAGCTGGATGTTATTTTTTCAATCCCGGATGCGGAGGATCAGACTATCACCGTGACAGTCGTTGACAGAGAAGATCCGGTGATCACGATGGTGGGAGAAGGGCCGTTTTCCATGGATCTGCAGGATGTAAGAGATAGAAAATTTGAGGAACTGTATACAGTGTCGGATAACTGCTCAGCGGTGGGTGCTCTGGAAGTGGAATCTCACGTTCAGGAAGAGACGTTTGACTTTGGCCAGACTGTTACTGTGCGGGTCAATGCGAAAGACAGCTCAGGAAATACGGCAGAGCGATCCTTCGAGATCCGGATCAATCCAGATCCGGAAGAAGAACGGAAGAAACAGGAGGAAAAGAAAAAACAGGAAAGTGATCGGGAAGAACAGGAGGAAGCAACTGCAGATACAGGGAGCGAGACGACTCGCGATGAGCCAGTCCAGCAGCCGGCAGCCCAGCCATCTGCACCCGCTCAGACTCCATCAGTTCAGGCACCTGTTCAACAGAGCCGACCGAAACCGGCAAACAAGCAGTTCCTGTTCTCTCAGGGCTATGACATGAATACAGCCCCGGCAGCCTGTTCAGCTGAACTGGCAGCATCGGGATATCCTGGATCCTGTATCCCAATGCAGGGAAGTGACGGCCTGTATACGGGAATGCAGCTGATATTTGACTAGGTGGCAGTGTTGCCACCTTTTTTGGGAAAGGAGGAAGCGAATGAATAATCAGAACATTTTCAATCTGGTGGATGCCGGTAAAAAGGCACTGGAAGATACGATCAAGGCGGGGCCGTATGTTGCCGGTGAAGGAATTATGAAGACCGGATATATGGTCAGAAATTCGGTCAACTACACATTCCGGAATCTGTCTGAGGGAACGAGATCTGTATCAGCCAATGTCCTGTCGCAGGTCAACCGGTACACACCAGATTTCTATGATGTAGGTGCCAATGGCAAGGATCTGACTGATGACATGGGAATGTTCATTGCAGGAAACAGCGCTATGGTCATGCAGAACACAGCCCGTGCTCTGCGGATCCCAGGGAAATACGCACTGAAAGCAGGTTATGGGGTCTGGTATAACCCGCTGAGGATGAACCATCAGCAGCAGAAATTCCAGGACTTTCAGAATTCAAGTGCTGCCGCGAAAGCGACATATCAGGATATGGTCCTTGGAAAGTCCCGGAAGAATGTGATCCACAGGTCTGACCGCTATGCGAAGAACAGATACATAGACAATTACTTCACCAATTTGAGCGCCAGAGAACGTCTCATCTTGATGAAAGACAAGTTCCAGGGGGAGAAATATCTGCGTCTCAAAGGCAGATCTGAGCGGGGAGCAGAGAAATTTGCTGCAATGAAGCAGCATCAGTTTTCTTTGAAACGCTCAACTGTGGGAATGGTGAAGAACCAGTCCCGGAAGATCTCAAGACAGATTGCATCTGGAAATAATCCTGACAGTGTGGTGAACCAGACCGCTATAGCAGGTGTACAGGGGGTTCGCTACTCAGCAAAAACTGCAGCAAAGATGTATCGCCGCCGGGAAATGATCAAGAAGTATCTCAGTGCTATAGCCCATCCGATCAGAACGCTACAGGGCATAGTCGGAGTGATTGTGTCTGTTCTGTCGGCGATCTTTTCCATGGTGGCGTCTATACCAGCGGTGATTTCAATCATCGTTGCCTTGCTGCCGATACTAATTGTGGTTGTGATCGTATCGATGCTGGTTTCAACGATTTTTCCATCTGCCGGGGCGGATGAGTTTAATGCTGTCAACGTCACGATGGCAGCTACACCGGAATATGCCAGCAATGCATTCATCTATGAAGCTAAGGAAAGGGAGTGGAAAGAGAATGCAATCGTTGGTACCCTGGCCTATCTACTTGCGGAAGGAATGGGTATGGGGACGTTCACCTATGAAAGTTATATGTTTAACAATGGCCCTGGTAAAGTCACATACGATACGACAACGGACAATCAAGCGTGGGTGGAGTGGCTTTCCGGAGACGGCAAAGCCCAGGCTCTTGCACAGGACAATTACAACGCATCGAATGTGGCCATCGGGCTGGGGGTCACTCAGGAATCGAACGTTTGGAGTTATGACACTGCGAAAGCGCTCAATGCCAGTCGGCTTATTGATTACTGTATGAAACTGGATAAGCCATGGCAGGATCCGGAAACTCAAATGTCCTATCTTTTCAAGGAGAAGTTTTCCACGAGCACTGCCTTTGACCAGGATGCCAGCGGGCATGTGGATCCCACAAAGGACGATCTGACGCCGGAACAGTGGTGCAGGAGAGTAACGGCAGGGATTGGAATGCCTGGCTGGACAATGAATGTCAATAACTCATATATGAATGCACATACCTCAAAGGTTCCAGAGGCGCAGCAAATCTATAACGATTACAGAACATTCAGTTATGTAAATATGTCTGGACCGGCTGTGAATGGCAATGTGGATTTCTCAGATCTGGATGCCTGGATCAGATTGAATCCTTATTACAGCGCAGGATATTGCGGGCAGTGTACATGGTTTGCATGGGGACGGGTTTATCAGATCCATGGATTTGCCCCTAATGCCAGCGGAAATGGTTACGAATTTGCAAGGCAGCTGTATACGAATCATCCGGACAAATTCCGCTATTCCAAGACACCTGCTCCCGGTGCTGTTTTTTCGACAGAAGCAGGTGGAGGTTATAACCATGTGGGGATCGTTCTTGATGTACAGGGAGACATGGTGACGATCCAGGAAGGGAATCTGGATGGTGTGAATAATACATTTGTGGATGCACAGCGAGATTGGCAGGAGATAACGATTTCTTTGTCAGAATTGCATAGTCGATACGGCGGAGTATATTTTGCAGTCCCAATATAAGAGGAGGATTATGAATAAATACAAACTGTTGTTACTGGTCGGTGTCTTCTCTTTCATCTCAGGATGTACCGGCGGATGTAATGTTCAGTCCAAGACAGTTATTGATCCCTTTGAGAATGTAGTTGTTACATTCGCTGGAATGGATGGATCAGGGGAAGCCCGATTGGTATCTGATGGGATTTCCTATGCCGGGGCAGACGAGGCGACTCAGAAAATGCTGGATGATATTGTCTATAAGTTTTCTCCAAATAAGAATCTGGAAAATGGTCAGACGATCAAGATGAAGGTTGTTGTCAATGATGATCTGTACCAGCTGTCCAGGCTGGAGTTTTCAACTTTTGAACGGGAAATCACTGTGACTGGGCTGTCAGGTGGTGTTTCCGGTAATGAATTCCGGGTCAAAGATATCCTGGGTCAGGAACAGGAACCGGAAATCAAAGATTATGAAGAATATATCATAGTGGACGGAATCAAGATCCCTTCCGCCTGGAACCTGACGGACGAGGAGATCCAGGGATATGTGGCCATGGAGAAACAGGCACAGTCTATATCCCCTGAAGCGCTGGAAGAGGTGGTGGAAGTTCCCAAGCAGGAAGAGTGGTATCAGGGAAAATCTGAAACGGTGACGAATCGGAAATCTGCAGATTTCCTTTCAGAAGACTATGCCTGGAACGCTCTGACAGCATATAAGGATGCCTACAAATACGGGGAAGAAAGCTCTCAGGAATATACCATCAGACCACTGATCAAAGATGGGAAGCAGACAGGATACCGATGCGTGTTCCGTGGTGACGAAGATGAATCATGAGACGCGGGCCGTCATAGACAAAGTCTATGAGCATATTGAAAAGAAATCCTTTTCTTCGGTACAGAAAATGAAACGGGATCTGGAGGTTATGAAGTACAATACGGATCTGGAATGGTTCAACTGTGCCCTGATCGCACAGGCTGAACTGATCCACAATCCGGTTTTCGCCTTCCCATTTCATGTCTGGGAGCAAATCTTCCCGGACGCTAATATCCAACCCAGTGATCCGCCAGGAGATGGTCAGATCATGCTGCTTGTTCCGAGATTCTATATCACGTCTTGCAGCCTGGATTTTGATCTGATCCCAGCGTTTTTTAAGGATGCTCTTTCTATTCGAAATCTCCAATATTCCAGAGCCTCCAAAGCAGAATACAATGCGAAGAAATACCACTTGAAACGGTATAAGCTGGTTCTTCCTAAAAACTGGCAGCGCAAACTCGTGAATCTGTATCTTGAGAAAATGCCGTTTTATGATTCAAAGCACACCTCCGAAGCATCGTTCTATAGAACTGTGCTTCTTTTATGTTTCCACCAGGAGCTGATGATGGATGATGTTCCAGATCTGAAACTGGACGTGATCCCGCCATCCAGACGGATTGAGGTCTATCAGAATATTCATCTGGCAATCAGTCAATTTCATAAGGCGGTATCACAATATGGAAGAAAAAAAGTGGCGGTTGAGGGTGAGAAACTGCTGGAACGAGTCAAGATCCCGAACACTGTTTTCCAGGGTGAAGATGTGTTCAGGCGTTTGGACAAGAAGGAGAAAAGCAGTGGACGGGACAAATGAAATGATCTATTTGATGTCGCAACTGGGCTTTTTGGACCGCGAAACGTTTGCTGCTTATTTGCGCAAAGCCTATGGAAACTCAGCCGGCTACAAGGGCTTTGTGGATGACTATATCATCCACTCTCTGGATTGGATATCCCGATTTAAGTCTGATCCAGTGGATAAGATACGGGATGCAGTGGAGGACAATGAATTCTTGTTCTTCCAAGATGACTGATGACAGATGAAAGGAAAGAATATGGGTTTTGAACTGAATGATGAACAGGCGTCTTTGAGCGTCCTGGAAAACTATGTTTATTATCAGCGTACGGCTGGGGAAGACTGGTCGGTAGATCAGGATGAATCTGGCCAGATCTGCCTGACGAAAGAAGAGGATGTAGAGTATTATCTATCCGCTATCGCTGCATTGGAAAGCAATGCTGAGGAGATCGCCGATATGGCACGGTCAGCCTATGCCATGGATGCCGATTCAGTCCATATTGATATAAACGGACAGAAGGTGGAGGGGTGGGAGACCTATTTCACACTGACATTTGAAGATATGGAATATCTGGGCGTCACAGATGCAGTCAACCGTCACCAGCTGCCAAAGATGGACAAAGAGTTTGCGTCTGCAACTTTGCGTCATGCGCTGGATCACCGTTATAAGTTTTTTCCAAATGACTGCTCAAAGCTCTATGGCTACATGCACCAGAAAGGAATAGATCCGGAAATACTGGACTCACTGATCCAGACCAAGCATCTTATGCAGTCCACAGATCCCTATGGACGGGAAGGGTATGTTTTTGTGGGTACAGATGGGGATAAAGTGAACTGCGCCAAGTTTGTGTCTTTCAATGATCAAAAGGGATTCAGCGGAGATCTGCTGGGATCCGATTACCGAAAAGGCGGGTGGCTTGTGGATGATCTTTCCCAGGACAAAGCCGGGATCCTTGTCATCTGTGAGACCCCAATCGATATGATTTCCTATATGGGTATTCTAAAGGAAAGCGGCCAGCAGGATTTCCGGAGTGTGACTTATCTTGTCCCTGGGCCACAGGAACTGAAAGCAAAGACGATTTCAGATCTCTGCAAGGAAAAGGGGATCCACAGCGTGCATGTGTTTGCGAATGAAGGTGGGGCGCTGACCAATCGTGGCAGAGAAATCAGCTATGTTGGACAAAATCTCCTGAAGGGTCTTGAGGGAACTGTGAAAGCGAAACTCTATCTTCCGGAAGGCTGCAGGAACTGGAATGAACGCCTGAATAATATCAAGCGTGGTTCACAAGTGATTGGTGGAAAAACGCCGGTCAGAAAAGTCGGGTTCAGAGGGGAGGCAAGATAAAGGTGGCAGGACTGCCACCTTTTTCTGAATTCAGATGCTGAGGTTGGATAACGAAGAAAAGAATCTGGAGCTGGTTGAGAAACTGGTGAGTCAATACCGTTCCAATGGTGATGATTGGGAGCTGGAACCATTGACGGAAGATGGAACTGTAGAACTGCGCAAAGAAGATGAGATCACAGAGTACCGAGATTTTGGGGATATTCTGGACGATCATGAATATCTAATCCGGGAGGAAGTGGAAACTTGTGCGCTTTGGTATCTCAGTGATGGTTTGGATGGATCCAAGCCTTTTCTTTCCTACGAGGATTCAGTTTATCTGGGCATCAATGATCTGGTGGATGACCAGAAAGAAAAACTGGCCCCTTTGATTGCTGCTGCCCGGGAGAAAAAGGGAAAAGAGCCTGAACGAAAAATCAGTTTGAAGGACATGGCAAAGTACCTGGAAAAGAAAGTGGACATCCTTGATCTTGCAGACGAACTCTGTGATGGATTGGTGCGTAACGGCAAAAAGACCATGATAACGCGGCAGCATGATTCCCTGGTCATCAAGCGTCGGGAACTGGTCCGCATACAGCAGCCGGATGGGACCGTGAAGGAGAAACTGTCAGGTAACCGTTTCTTCTGGAATTCTCAGGTCCCTACAGAAAAACAGCTGGCTCGGGCCAGAGAAAAGGGCAGGAAAATGCCGAAGACCAAAACCGGGGGCGTTGTCGACTTATATATGGAATTAAAGGAAGTGAGCTTTCCGCAGGCTGTCAAAGATCTCTGGGAGCAGTACGGAGATGAAAATCTCACACCTGTAAGTTATGACAATCTAACGGTCCGTGATGGAACAAAGCTCAATGCGAAAGACCGCCACAGATCTCTGTATGAGCAGCTGACAAAGCAAAAATTTCAGAACCATTCCATGGATGCAGTGATTCATTACCTGTCGGAAGTACGGGGAATCGACCGGGAGATCATTGATCGTCAGATCGATCATAAGTGTCTGTATCAGTCGGTGGATAAATTTGGTCAGCCTATGGCAACCTTTGTGGCCAGAGATAAGGACGGGTATATTTCAGGTGTGAGCATCCGCGGAACAAATCCGGGAAAGAAGTTTATGATGGACTATCCAAACTGCAACTATGATGTGGGATGGCATTATGACCCGCAATTCGATCCATCCTGTCGCTATGACAAGACACAAAAGCACTGTGACCCAGGGAAAAAGCTCCTGTGTTTTGAGTCATCAATTGAGATGATGTCTTATATGTCTATCCTGAAAAGCGAGCATAAGGACTGGACCAGATTTGCCTATCTGTCCTGTGGATCGACCACCAAATACGGATGCATAGAGGAAACGTGCACGGAGTATGGATACAAAGATGTCCTTGTCATGTTCAATAACGACAAGGAGAAAGACGGAAAAGCTGCTGGACGGGATTATGCAAATCTGGTCAAGGAGCAACTGACAGAAAAAGGAATCAGGTGTGAAGTACTGCTGCCCCGATCTGCGAATGACTGGAACGATACCCTGGTGGGGCTGCGCAACGGAACGATCAAGCTGCAGTATGCGGATGTAAAAAAAAACAAAACTAAGCCGGTCTGTGGAAAGGAGCGCTGAGAAATGGAAGATAAGGATATCGTCTGCCTGGATGTGGAGACGACAGGTCTTGACCGGGACGAGCTGGAAATACTTCAGCTGTCCATGGTTCGCGGTGATGGCCAAGTCCTCATGAACGAGTATTTCAAGCCGGAGAGGCATGAGGAATGGCCTAAGGCCATGGCGATCCATGGTATCACTCCGGAAGATGTGAAAGATAAAAAGCCGTTTTCTTCTTACCGGGAGCAGATCAATGATCTGCTGCAGAATAAGAAACTGGTCACAGGTTACAATTGTGAATATTTTGACATCCCTGTCTTGAAGAAGAACGGGATCCAGTTTCCTGCAGAAGCCAGGACATTCGATGTGATGAAGAAATTTGCGCCAGTTTACGGAGATTGGAACCAGAAGCATCAGGACTGGAACTGGCAGAAGCTGACCACGTGTGCGGCGTATTACGGATATAAGTTCAAGGCCCATGACGCACTGGAAGATGTAAAAGCGACTCTGCATTGCTATCACAGGCTGTCAGATTATCTGCAGCTTGAAGCTTCACTGGATGCGCTCAGGATCCAGAATACAGATATGCAGGCAGTGACAGGAGTACTACAGAATCAGGGTATTCGACAGGAGGTCATCCAACGGATGATCGAATCCAAAATGCTGTTCCAGGGGACAGGTCAGGATGGTAAACCTGTTGCTGTATGGATCGGGACTGATAGAAACGGAAGGCTGGAAACAGCAAAGACCATGGATCTTGAGAGTGCGGAACATCCTTCTGTAGTCCTGGAAGGAAGCAGAGAAGATCATTCCCTGATGATCGACTTCCGGAAAACAGACCGAGAGGAAGAGGATGACAGGGAATTGCTTGTTTTTGACTCCGAATTGGAAGCCATGGCTTATATGAGCATCCTTGAGCAGCAGGGGATATGCTGTATGGATTTTGCTTATCAGATCTGTGAAGATGGTGATGAAGATGTACAGGTTGTTACGGCCACCGAAATGCAGAATTACAGTCGAGTGAGTGTGATGATAGCAGGCAATGGTGTTGTACAATCTGCATCCACTGTAGCCACTCATAGTCCAGGACGATCCGGAACGATTTATGTTAAAAACGCTCAGACATGGGCAGAGATCAATCGCAAGATGTGACCTTAGAATAATTTACGGACAGTCCATTTAGAGATTCTAAGAATACCGGTATCTATGTCATAGAACTACAATCACTATGAAAGAGGAAAATCTATGGCAAAGAAACGTAAAACATTTACAGATGAATTCAAGCAGGATGCGGTTCAATTTTTGACTAACCATCCAGAAATGACCGTTATAGAATGTGCTGAAACACTTGGTGTAGGCCGCAGCACCCTGGAAAGATGGAGGGCAGATTTCAACCGATCCGGTCTTTCAGCTGTGACAGCTCATAATAATGACAAGGAAGAAAAAGACCTTCTCAAAGAAAATGTCAGGCTTCAACGAGAACTCAGGGACTCACAGGAGGCTTTGAAGATTCTAAAAAAAGCCATAAGCATTCTGGGAAACTGAAGCAGGTCGAATACGAACTTGTTGCCGAGGATCATAAAGCTGGAATCCAATTCTCGGTATCCAGGGTGCTTCATAAACTTGGTCTTTCAAGATCTGGCTATTACGACTATTTAAAGCGGAAACCCAGCCACCAGGAAAAGCGCAGGCATGATGTGAAAAAGGCCATCCTTCAGATTTATGAAGACAGCCACGAGAACTACGGAGCGCCAAAAATCGCTAAGATCCTGAACTCAGGAGGGATCACCATTACAGAAAGGACCGTTGGTGTTTATATGCGTCAAATGGGGATCCGAGCACAGTGGGTCAAGCCTCATACACAAACCACAATACGAAGTGATTTCAGTGGAAAACTGAAGAACCTTCTGGATAGAAACTTCTCTCCGGCTCACCCAAACTGCGTATGGTGCACAGATATCACCTATATCCACACAAAGCTGGACGGATTCGTTTACCTTGCCTGCATCATGGATCTGTATTCCAGAAGGATCATTTCCTGGAAGCTTACAAAAACGCTGGACACAGGTCCAATTCTGAAATCGATCGAAGAAGCCAGAAAACGCCGGCCGTCCCAGGAACCGATAATGATTCATACGGACCGAGGAATCCACTATACCTGTGATCTGTACAGAAAACTGACCAGAGGAATGATTCGCAGTTATTCAGCAAAAGGAGTTCCGTATGACAACGCCTGTATTGAATCATTCCACTCCCTGATCAAGAGGGAATGGCTGAGCAGGTTCGATATACAGAACTACAGGCATGCATACCGACTGGTGAGTCAGTATATAGATGACTGGTACAACCCTGAACGGATACACAGCCACTGTGGATATATGTCCCCAGCAGAATATGAAGTAATGTTCCAAAGGACCAGCACTGACTGAGAAAGAATTCTGGAGCGCCCTTTACAGTGGGCTATCCCCTGGTAGACTGATGAGCCTTCAGCCAAGAACTGTCAGATATTGACTCTTTGGATGAAGGCAAGAGAAAGGGGTCCAGGGGATAGTGGGCCCCACTGTCAAGGGAGGAAGCGGAGGAAATCTTTCGTAGAATTGGCAGTATCTGCCGACTCTCTAAAATCAGTGTCCGTTTTCTTGACATAGGACCAGTGGACGCTGAAAAACAACCGGCGGGCCGGGGCCTCCACCGACACGCTGCAAGGGGCCAGGGGTCTCTATCTGGCCCTCCGGCACCGGCAGCACATTTTCGGGGTACTGGGGATCGACCTGGGCAGGGACCGGCTGTCCACAGCGGAAAACGTGGTGGTCCTGTCGCTGCTGGGACAGGCCGGGCTGGCGCTGGAAAACAACGAGAATGCGCGACTGCGGGAACAGGAAGCGCTCAAAGCCCAGCAGCAGGGGATGAAGACCTCGCTGCTGCGGTCCATTTCCCACGACCTGCGGACCCCGCTGACCACCATTGGCGCCAGTGCGGATCTTCTGACGCATCCGGGTCTGCGCGAGGACCAGCAGAGGTCGCTGGCTGCCTCCATCCGCCAGGAATCTCTCTGGCTGCGGGATACCGTGGAAAACCTGCTGTCGCTGACCAGGCTCGACGAGGGAGCACTGCACCTGAACCGGCAGGAAGTGGAGCTGGAGGAAGCGGCGGTGCAGGCCTTGCAGCACACGGGCACCAGACAGACTGACCATCCCGTGACGATCGACATCGACCCGGACTGCACCGGTTTCCTTGACGGCCGGCTCATGGTGCAGCTGTTCGTGAACCTCATCGGCAATGCCATGGCCCATACCCCCGCACAGACTGCCATTACGGTGACTGGCCGGAAACAGGGAGACCAGGTGGTTCTGGAGGTGGCGGATGATGGTCCGGGGATCCCGAAGGAGGTTCAGGAGCATCTCTTTGAGCCTTTTTGCCGGAAATCCTCTACAATAGCGGACAGTTGCAGAAGTATGGGACTGGGCCTGTCTCTGGTGCACAGCATTGTCGAGGCTCATGGCGGTTCCATTTCCTACCGGGACAATGCCCCCGGTGCCTGCTTCTGCATCAAGCTGCCATGTACAGGAGAGACAGATGAAGCCATTGATACTGAGTGTAGAAGACGATGTGCAGATGACCAGCCTGCTGCGGACGGTGTTTGAGCTGTCCGACTATCCCCTGATCCAGGCCAAAAGCGCAAAGGAAGCCCTGACGATGTTTCTGTCGGAGAAACCGGAGCTTGTGATCCTGGACCTGGGCCTGCCGGACATGGATGGTCTGGACGTGATCCGGAAGATCCGGGGTTTTTCCCAGGCACCGATCCTGGTTCTGTCGGCCAGAAGCGAGCCGGCGGACAAGATCGAGGCGCTGGACCTGGGTGCAGATGACTATCTGGCCAAGCCTTTTTCGGTGGATGAACTGCTGGCACGGATCCGGGTGATCTGCCGGCGTCTGGAACAGACAGGCACTTTGCCGGAGTCGGATGTGTTTGTGAACGGGGGACTGGAGATCCGGTACCAGGAACAGGAAGTGCGCCTGGATGGAAAGCTGCTGCATCTGACGCCGATGGAGTACAGAATCCTGGTGCTGTTTTCCCGGAATGCGGGGAAGGTGCTGACGCGCAATTTCCTTACCACGCAGATCTGGAACAGCTCCTGGAGTTCGGACATGACCAACCTGCGGGTCTACATGACGATGCTACGCAAGAAGCTCGATCACCGGTTCATCGAAACGAGTTTCGGTGTCGGATACAAGATGGTCCGGGAAGAACCGGAAGCGGGAATCTGACAGGAATACAGGAACAGGAAGGAATGGCTGCGGGCTGTTCCTTTTTATTGCCTGTCAGCTATTCTGCCTGCCGGAAAACAGGCAGAACAGATATTCTGCTTGAGGACGGAAATGCACAGCTGTATCCTGCAACCGCAGAAAAACCTTAGTCAGCAAAAGGAGGAGAAATGATGTTCAGGGAAATGAGACGAAAGAAACAGGCGCTTGACCGGACGGAAATCGACCGGATCCTGCATTATGGGACCAATGGAGTCCTGGCATTGTCCGGGGACGAAGAGTATCCCTATGCAGTGCCCATCAGCTATGTGCAGGATGGGGATGTGCTGTATTTTCACTGTGCAAGAAGCGGGCACAAGCTGGACCTGATCAGGCAGAACCCGAAGGCTTCCTTCTGCGTGGTGGACCAGGACCAGATCCACCCGGAAGCGTATACCACCTGGTTTCGCAGCGTGATCGTATATGGCACCATGGAAATCCTGGAGGATGAACAGGAAAAGCGGACAGCCATTGAAAAACTGGCTGAGAAATATGCCCCTGCAGATTCGGTGGAAAACCGGGAGGAATTCATCCGGAAGGACTGGATACCGCTTTGCATGCTGAAGATGACCATTGACCATGTTACGGGCAAGGAAGCCATTGAGCTGGTAAGACAGAAAGCCGAAACCGGGAAAGTGGTGTAGCGGCAGCCGGATTGAAAGGAAACAGTTCTTCGTGACTGTTTTTTTGTTCGGGAAAACCGGCGCCGTTTCCATCAGGGAAAAGGCGCCGGTCTGTCGTTGTCTTCATGGGCGGCGTGTAAAATACAGTCAGGCAGAACAGGAAAGTGAAGTCGATGAAACAGAGCAGACAGAGAAACAGAAGACACAGGATCAAACCGCAGCGAAAAGCAGTCTCCAGTGAACTGCAGGTTTATGACGAACTCTCCCGGAAAGACCCGGGAACCCTGCTGGCCAGAAGCGCAGTGCTGGCAGGACGGATCCTGCTGGAAAGCGGAGCGGAGACAGGCCGTACCGAAGACACCATGAGCCGAATCTGCCAGGCAGGAGGTGCAGTGGTGACAGATTCCTATGTCACACCGGGAATGCTGATGATTTCCTTTACCTGGCATGGACAGATGATCCACAACATGAAACGGGTCAGCCTCTCCGGGACCGACCTGGGCAGGATCCAGCAGGTCAATGCCCTGTCCAGACAGCTGCAGTCAGGAGAAATTACGCTGGAAGACTGTTACCGGAGCCTGTGCCGGATCCAGGAAGAACCTGAGGCTTCGGTGTTCCGCATGGTTCTCGGTGCAGCCCTTGCGGGAGCGGGAGTTGCCCTGGTCTTTGGCGGCTCGCTACAGGAATCCGCGGCAGCCGCTTTCAGTGCAGCCCTGTGTGCGTTTCTGCTGGAAAGCCTGAATTTCTGCACGCCGTCTCTGCGAACCCTGCTGGGCAGTTCCCTGATCACCCTTGCAGGAGTGGCTGCCGGGGCCCTTCTCGGAATCCGTGCCAATATGGTGATCCTGGCAGCCCTGATGATCCTGGTTCCCGGCATGCTGTTTACCACAGCCCTTCGTGACTGCATTGCAGGAGACACTCTCTCCGGTCAGGCCAGACTTTCCATGGCGATACTCACTGCTGCAGCCATTGCTCTGGGAAACATCGGCACACTGCTGATTCTGGAGGCATTGTGACTGGCATCATCGGGGCCTTTGCAGGAGCCCTGGGATTTGCCTGCATGTACAATCTCTCCGGCCGCAACCTGTGGCTGGCGGCTTTCAACGGCATGATGGGCCAGATCGTCTATGTTCTCACGAAAGCTGCAGACTGGAACGAATTTGCTGCCATGGCCGCAGCGTCCCTGACAGTGACACTGCTTGCAGAACTTCTGGCCAGGATCTTTTGCAGTCCGGTTACCGCCTACCTGGTCTGTGCCCTGATTCCGCTTGTTCCGGGAAAGGGGATATTCGAAGCCATCCGCTGCTGGATCCTGGACTATGCGGATGCTGGAACCTGGGCCAGACTCACATTTCTTCAGGGTGCCGGGATTGCCGCCGGATGCCTGATTGCCGCCGGCGTGGCCCGTACTCTGGCAGGATACCGGAAGCAGAAGAAAGAGGCAGCTTCCTGAAAGGGTCTGGGCGGCGGCTGCGGCCCGGAACAGACTGCAACCTCAAATCCCGGGACAGAAATGGTGTATGCTTGCAGTGACGGCTCCGGAGAAAGCAGCAAACAGCCGGAGGCATGCAGCGTGAAAAGAGGAAACACCATGGAAGAACTGAAGAGGATCATAGAAGAAAAAGGAAAGGTGCTGTCTGACCAGGTACTGAAAACAGACAGCTTTCTGAATCACTTCGTAGATCCGGTGCTCATGGATCACATCGGCCGGGATTTCGCCGGTCACTTCCGGGATGCCGGAATCACCAAAGTGATCACGATCGAAAGCGGCGGCATTGCACCCGCGCTTGCCACAGCCATGCATCTCGGCGTCCCGATGGTATTTGTGAAAAAAGCCAGACCGGTGACTATGACTGCACCGCTGACTGCCACCGTGCATTCCTTTACCAAAAACAGGGACTATGAAATGTGTGTGGAACAGGGCCTGATCAAGGCAGAGGACCATGTCCTGTTCATCGACGATTTCCTTGCCAACGGCGATGCCTTCAAAGGCATTCTGACCCTGCTGGACCAGGCACAGGCCCATCTGGCCGGGGCCGGGATCTGCATTGAGAAATCCTGGCAGCACGGCCGGAAAACGATCCGGGATCTGGGAATCCCGCTGTATGTTCTGGCATCTGTCAAATCCATGTCCGAAGACGGCATTGTCTGGGATGAGCCAGACCAGTGACCTGTATGATCTGTGATCATACAGGTCACTCACTGAGTTGAGTCAGCGCCTTGAAAGCTGAAAACGGACCTGCGGATTGCGGTGGCAGGTCCCTTGTTTTGATTCTGACGGGTCTTCGGCTTTCAGCCAGCCGCCGGACTGGATGTCATTCCCTGATAATTCGGATTGTACACTTCCTGCAGAGTGACGCGCAGATCACCGGTATTGTATTCGAAGACCAGAACCGCACAGGTATACAATCTGCCTGGAATCAGCTTCCTGTCATCGGGACACCAGAACCGCTGGAAATTCCGGATTGCTGCCTCGTGGGACACCACCAGTGCATTCTGCACATCCTTGCGGTTCATGATTTCCGTCAGGGTCTCATTCATGCGGTCGATAAGCTCCTGCCTTCCTTCGCCGCCATTGCCGCGAAAAAAGGCATCATACTGATCCAACGGTGGATTCAGGTACTCCGGCTCTCCATCCAGCTTGCCGAAATTCCATTCCTTCAAACCCTTTTTACGCTCATAGGACAGGGAAGTCATCAGTTTCCGCGTGTCGCTGGCTCTTTCCGAAGTGGAACAGAAGGCATGATCGATTTCAAATCCCAGCTCTCTGATCCAGGCAGCAGAATACTTTGCCTGCTCCTTTCCCAGAGCAGTCAGAGGCGAATCCACCCAGCCCTGGATGCGTTTGCGTTTGTCGAACACCGTTTCTCCATGCCTCATCAGCACAAGTGATTTCTTCATTCTCCATTCCTTTCCTCTCCAGACTGATTCCCAGTCGTTTTTGTTACCGTGCCATGGCCTGATGTACAAAACCAGAACATAATGCTAAGTTGGAAGATTTATCTGAATTTACGCATATTCTTTGAACTTATACAGACAGTGACGCAGAAATACGCATGTCAAAGAGTTTTGACACGGGATTTCTGGTCATGACAACGGAATTTGCTGTATGCTTCCGGCAGCCGCCTGCCACAATGGATCCAGGACACGGAACACCCGCAGGCAGGAAGGAGCAGAAAATGGAAATTGCCGTGCAGATCAGAAAACACCGTACAGAATCCGGACTCTCCCAGAAGGACCTGGCAGACAAAATCTATGTCACCCGTCAAACCGTATCCAACTGGGAAAACGGCAAAAGCTATCCGGATATTCAGTCGCTGCTGCTTCTCAGCCAGCTCTTTGGTGTGACTGTGGACCAGCTGATCAAAGGAGACCTGGAAACCATGAAACAGGAAATCAGTCAGGAAGCGGTGGACACCTTCAACCGGGAAAGCCGGATCTTTGCCGCCATGTGTATTGTATCTGCCGTGACCTTCATTCCGGCGGCTGCACTGGGATTCAGCCGGAATCAGTGGTGGGTCCTGGGGTTGTGGGTGTTCCTTTACGGCCTCACGATGCATGAAGCCTTCCGGGTGGAGAAGCTGAAGAAAAACCACAACCTGCATACCTACCGGGAAATCGTGGCCTACAGCGAAGGCCGCACTCTGGAGGAACTGGAAGCCGCCGAAGAGAGAGGCAAGCGGCCGTATCAGGCGGTGTTCAAAGTACTGGCTGGCGCTGCTGTGGGAGTGCTGCTGGCTGCGCTTGCCATTTGGGTGGCCGAGTTCTTTGGAGGATGACATCTGATTTGCCGATGGCGCGACGCAGGTTCCATTCTGGCAGCCTAACTGTTACAGCCGGGTGAAAAGTCCGGCTTTTTTGACGAATCCACTCAAGGCCTCCTGCGTTTCTCTGTATACCTGTCATTCACCATCGGCAGCCGAAAACTCCCTGCTGAATCAAAAGCGGGTCTATAGTACAATAACCATACATGAACTCTGAGAACAAAATGTGAAGGGAGGGGACGGAATGCTGCTGGAGGGCCTGACGGTGTATGCCTTGAACAAATACGGAATCCGGGAAGATTACAAGTGGACACAGTTTCCCGGTTTTTCTGTCCTCTGTCATCCAAAGACCGGGAAGTGGGTGGCGCTGCTTATGCGCCAGTGGGATCCTGATACGGGGGAAATGCAGGAAGTCTGCGACCTGAAAAGCGGCCATGTCGTTCTCTCTGAGCGCTCGCCTGAGTGGCTGTCCGGGCCATTCCGCATGAAGGGGACCAGCTGGATCGGCGTCCGGTTTACGGACGAGACAGACAGGGGTGTGGTTCTGCGCCTGTTTGACCAGGCCATCCGGCTGGGGAATCCGCCGGCGAAAGCCATCGTGCTGGAGAATCCGGCACCGCAGACCGCGAAGGAACGTGTGTTTCAGGATGTGCCGCTGGATTTCGGGGACTGGAAAGGCAGCAACTCTGCACCGGTTCCGGGCCCGGATGCTGCTTCCAGACAGACACCAGCCAGGGGAGGGACAGGAATTACTGACAGTTTCTTCCGGGCGACAGACGCCCTGCCGCAGCAGTACATCGACATGATGGACCTGTATGACTACAATGACCGCAAATCGGGGCATGCGGCGAGAAACTTTGTCCGGCAGGGACGGTTCATGGAGAACGCCACAGATCACCTCCCCTGGAACGGCTGGATCCGGCAGCGGTTTCCCACCTATCATGACTTGAATGTCCGCCAGCTGCGGGGATACTTCACCTGGCGGACGGAAATCCGCAACGGGATATTCCGGGACACAAATTCTTCGCTGGCGTATCTGTATCTCTATGAACTGCTCAACGGCATCGGGGCGGATTCACCACGGGATACACTGGAGAAGCTGGAAGCCTTTGAAGCCGGCTTCCTGGATGCAGGGTACGGGGATGAGCAGATGCACCTGAATCTGCGGCGGTGGATGTATGAATTCAGCATTGTCCATGACATGCCCCCGGACGTCACCGTCCGTTATATGCACCCGGAAACTGCCCGGCGCGATGAGGCACTGTCGATCCTGAAGGAACCGCAGAACCGCGCCGGCCGGGAAATCTGCGATGCCCTGCTGCAGTTTGCACCCCGCTGGCAGAAGCAGGGGAAAGTCGTGTGCGACATCTCCGGAAAGGGGCCGGGCCTGTTTGCACAAGTGTGGCGCGACCTGGTGGACCACAAATGGCAGGATACTGGCCAGACGGTGTTTGAAGCCTGTTTCGGCACGGCCCAGTCCTATCGCTGGTATCCGCTGTCCAATGCAGTCTGGATGGATCCTGAGCAGGGAAAGGACAGAGAGTATCACCTGAGTCCCATCCGGTCCTGGTCGCGGCACCAGGGAATCTGGCACGAATCCCGGTATGAATCCCTGTATTTCAACCTGGACCGGCTGCAGGTCATTGTCCGGGCGATGGAACGTCTGCTGCGCAAAGAAGCCGGGATCCGGGGCAGCCTGCAGAAGCGTCCCGAAGAAGCCTGGGTCGAACCCTTCATCCTGGAAACCGTGGAACGGGACAGACAGGAACGGGAAGCCAGGAAACGGGAGGCAGAGCGCAGGGCCGCCATGGACAGCGTGCAGATTGATTTCTCCTCTTTGTCAAAAATCCGCCAGGATGCGATCACGACCATGGACAGCCTGCTGACAGGGGAAGAAACAGAAGACCTGGACCCTGTAGTCCCGCGATCCGCGCACTTTCCGCCGGTTGCGCCTGTGGCTTTGGATGACCCGGACACAGAAGCACAGACACAGCCGGAGACCGCAGAACCTCAGGCAGACACTATGGGCGAACCAGGGCAGACAGACCATGAGGAACAGCCGCCGGAGATCCTGCCGGCAGATACCAGTGGTGTTCCGGGCATTGACCTGGATCCTGTGCACCACCAGATCCTGCAGGCACTTCTGGCAGGCAAATCCGCACAACCGCTGATCCGGGAACACCACCTGCTGGCGTCGGTGGTGACGGATGCCATCAACGAGGCGCTGTTTGACGAAATCGGGGACAATGCCCTGGAGTGTGAGGGCGAAGACATCACGCTGGTGGAAGACTACAGAGAGGACGTCATGGACATCCTGGGAGGTATGAAGAATGAGTGAACAGACCAAAGTGCCCAAACGGATCGCCCGCACGGTGCTGAATTCCCTGAAGGGTGGCGTGGTGCCGAGGATCGGGCTGCCCTATGTCACCGTGGGACGCAAAAGTGAAATCGAGGCGCTGCTCCATGACGTGGACATCATATCCGAGGGCGGGGCTTCGTTCCGCTTCATCGTGGGGCGCTATGGATCAGGCAAGAGCTTCCTGATCCAGACCATCCGCAACTATGTCATGGACAAAGGATTCATCGTGGCGGATGCAGACCTGTCACCCGAACGGCGGCTCCAGGGCACCCGGGGTCAGGGGCTGGCCACATACCGGGAACTGATCGGCAACCTGGCGACCAAAACCCGGCCCGAAGGGGGCGCCCTGACCCTGATTCTCGACCGCTGGATCAGTTCGGTGCAGGCACAGGCCGCGCAGGAAACCGGTCTTCAGCCCGGAGATCCTGCCCTGTCTGCAGCGGTGGACCGCAAAATTGTCGCCGTGACGTCGCAGATCAGCGAACTGGTGCACGGATTTGAGTTTGCGACCCTGCTCTCGAAGTACTACCATGCATATATCGAGCAGGACGACGAGACCCGGATGAAGGTGATCCGGTGGTTCCGCGGCGAATATGCCCTGAAGCGCGAGGCAAAGGAAGCGCTGGGGGTGAACATCATCATCACAGATGACGACTGGTATGACTACCTGAAGCTCTTTGCGGTGTTCTTCCGCCTGGCGGGGTATGCCGGGATGATGATCATGATCGATGAACTGGTGAACATCTACAAGATCCCCAACAGCATCACGCGACAGTACAACTATGAAAAAATGCTGACGATGTACAATGACACGCTGCAGGGAAAGGCGAAGTACCTGGGCATCATCATGGGGGCCACACCCCAGGCAGTGGAAGACAGGCGACGGGGGGTCTACAGCTATGAAGCCCTGCGCTCCCGTCTGGCGGAAGGCAAGTTCTCCAGACCCGGGGCCCGGGACATGCTGGCTCCGGTGATCCGCCTCGAACCGCTGACGGCAGCGGAGATGCTGGTGTTGTGCGACAAGCTGGCTGCCATGCACGCCGGGCTGTATGGCTATTCCCAGTCTGTGACGGATGAAGACCTGGCGGAGTTCATCAAAATCGAGTTCAGCCGGGTGGGTGCCGACAGCAACATCACGCCGCGGGAAGTGATCCGGGACTTCATCGAGCTGCTGGACCTGATGTACCAGCATCCGGAGATGAAGCTGGCGGATCTGCTCGCCTCGGAGGAATTCGCCTGGACAAAATCCGAAGCAGTGTCCAATGACGCAGCGGCGGCGTTTGCGGAGTTCACCCTGTGAACGCCTTTGCACGCTATGCACCGTTCATTCAGGACTACATCTACACCTCCGGGTGGCAGACATTGCGCGGGGTGCAGAATGCAGCGGCAGATGCGGTCTTCAACACAGAGGACAACGTCCTGCTCACAGCCTCCACGGCATCCGGAAAAACCGAAGCCGCGTTTTTCCCAATCCTGACACTCATGGACGAAGATCCGCCCCAAAGCGTGGGAGTCCTGTACATCGCGCCGCTGAAGGCCCTGATCAACGACCAGTTCGGGCGCCTGAGCGACCTGTGCGAGGAAGCGGGAATCCGGGTCACACGCTGGCATGGGGATGTGCCTCAGAGCCAGAAAAAGCGGCTCCTGAAGAAACCCGCCGGGATCCTGCAGATCACGCCGGAGTCCCTGGAGTCCCTCATGATCACCAAACACATGGAGATCCCGTCGCTGTTTCACGACCTGCGTTTCATCGTGATCGACGAGATTCACTCCCTGCTTCGGGGTGACAGGGGACTGCAGACTTTCAGCCTCATCGAGCGGATGTGCCGGACCGCCGGATGCAGTCCCCGGCGCATCGGACTGTCGGCCACGATCGGCAGTCCGGAGGAAGCCGGGAAGTTTCTCTCTGCGGGCAGCGGCCGGGGTTGTGTGATCCCGAAGTTTGAAGGCCCGAAGGAAGTGTGGCGGATCTCCATGGAGCACTTTTACAATACCGGTGCCCAGGCGGATGCGGGTGCGGGCCATCCCGTCCTGCAGTGGCAGTCCGGTCAGGAGCAGCCACAGTGGGAGAGGCAACGGCGTGCATTGAAGGCCGGCATCGGCTCCCTGTCACAGGATCAGCCGCCCATGGAGGAGCTTGACGGGCCCACGGACCAGGCGCCGAAGGCCGCCGATCCGGGACTGGGATACATCTTTGAGCACACACGGGGCAAGAAGTGCCTGGTGTTCACCAACTCCCGGGAAGAATGCGAGTCGGTGTGCCAGTTTCTGCGCCAGTATTGCGAAATCCGCCATGAACCGGAGCGGTTTCTGATCCACCACGGCAATCTCTCGGCTTCCTACCGCCAGAGCGCGGAGGAGGAAATGAAGGATGACGACTCCCTGCAGTCGGTGTGTGCCACGGCGACCCTGGAGCTGGGGATCGACATCGGGCGGCTGGAGCGGGCCTTCCAGATCGATGCGCCATTTACGGTGTCCGGCTTCCTGCAGCGCATGGGGCGCACAGGCCGGCGGGGCGACCCTTCGGAGATGTGGTTTGTGATGCGGGAAGAACACGCAGAGGCAAGGGCCATGCTGCCGGAGATCCTGCCCTGGTATCTCATTCAGGGTATCGCCCTGGTGCAGCTGTACATCGAGGAGCGGTTTGTGGAAGAACCCCGGATGGACCGGCTGCCCTTCAGCCTGCTCTATCACCAGACCATGAGTACCCTGGCCTCCTGCGGGGAAATGACCCCGGCGGAACTCGCCACCCGGGTCCTGACCCTCTCGCCCTTTCATCGCATCTCCCAGAAGGATTTCCGGACGCTGCTGCTGCACCTGATCGAGATTGACCACATCGCGAAAACCGAGAACGGGGGCCTCATCGTGGGGCTGACAGGAGAGCGCATCGTGAACAGCTACAAGTTCTTTGCGGTGTTCCAGGAAAACGTGGAATATGCCGTGAGGGCGGAGAGCGAAGAACTGGGCACCATCTGCAAACCGCCTCCGGTGGGGGACAAGATTGCCATTGCCGGCCGGGTCTGGCTGGTGGAGGAAGTGGATCACAAGAAGCACGAAGTCTACTGCCGGCGGGTCAAGGGACACATCCCTGCATACTTTGGGGACTGCGCCGGGGACATCCACACGCGGATCCTGGAAAGGATGTACAAGGTGATGGGAGAGGAGAGGTCCTATCCCTATCTCATGAAGCATGCGGTGGCCAGGCTTGGCCAGGCCCGGGAGAACTTCCGGAATTCCGGCATGCTGACAAAACCCCTTGTGCACCTCGGGGGCAACATGTGGGTGCTGTTTCCCTGGCTGGGCTCCTATGCCTTCCTGGCCATGGAGCGGTTTTTGAAACTCAAGTGCGGCGAGCGTCTGCAGCTTCGGGGTCTGAGCCCCACCAGGCCGTATTACATCACCTTCACCATGAAGGTGAGTGAAGCAGAGTTCTACCGCATTGTGCTGGAGGAAGCCGCGAAGGAATTCGATCCGCTGGATCTGGTGTATCCCGGGGAAGTGCCGGTGTTCGAGAAATACGATGAATTCGTGCCGGAGGAACTCGTCCGCAAGGGCTTCGCCCATGGGGTCCTGGATGTGGAGGGCATGAAGAAGCGCGTCCTGAGCTGGAAAGCTGTCCAGGATGCCGATGATGGCAGACAGGGGCAGGAAGGGGCCAGAGGACTGCCGGGACTTTGAAGGACATGGACTGCCCAATACGAAACCGAGGCCATAAAGAACAGGAAAAAAAGCGTCTCATCCTGCATGACCGGTGTGAATACAGCGGTACGGGATGAGACGCTTTTGTGTGAATGCGAAGAAAACCGGTCCAGGAACGTTCAGACAGCTCAGAGTGATGAATCATCGGATTGCCAGGTACCGGTCAGTTTTAACAGCGTGGTCAAAGTTGTCCATTTATATAAAAGTTGTCCATTTATATAGAGGACATAATTCCCTGAGCACAGAAAAGTCCAGTTTGCTGAATGCATCCTGATCTGTTCTCAAGTCGTCAAAGAGCAGCTGCTGCAGATGCTTTCTGGAGCGTATTGGCTTGACGGTGCAGAGCTTGTCGCATACAGCTTTTTCGGGCGTGGCCATCAAAAAAGGTCTTTCATTTTCGTAGCATATTTCAATTTCGAATGGAAAAACAGACAGCGGAATATCCTGATATATGTACCGAACCAGTTCCTGAAGGTTTTTCTTTCTTTTCCGGCATGTTGCACTCGTATAGATTTTTGCCCTCTCCGGTATGAGTCCATGGCAGGAAAGGGCATAATCAAAAGACAAATATGACGGTGTACAGATCGCTGCCGCTTCCAGATAACCGGAAACTGTCGGACCGGTCTTATACAGATTCTTTTTCAGGTTGATGACTTCACGACGGTCTGCCATTCTCTTTATTTTCATATCAGGTGCTTCATACGAGTCAGATCCTGTTTCAGCATTTCATAGGTTTTGAGCATATTTTCTCCTTCTGCTAACATCTAAAGTCAGTTTCAGGAGCAAATAACGATTCTGATTGCAGGCTATATCATGAAAATGAAAACCCGGCAGGAAATCCCGCCGGGTAAGTTTCAAGATGGTGGGGTCGATGCGACTCGAACGCACACGAGTTGCCTCACTACCGCCTGAAGATAGCGTGTCTGCCAATTCCACCACGACCCCATATTGTCTGCTGCAGTGGCTGACTGCCTGTTTATCTTACCAAACCAGAAAAGATGACGCAAGAAATTTCTGAACACCGATGCCTGCAGGGGGCTGGCAAGGTACATGCTGCTTCGGGAAGCCATCACTCCACCTCGGCTGTGTTTGACATTCCTGCATCCGCCACAGACAATTTTTCTGAACATACAGGAGGACAGATCCATGGCACTGGCCGAAGTGAACTTCTTTTCTCAGACTCTCATGCGTACGGTTCCGTTTTACGCCATCCTTCCCTGTGACAAGACAGGATTTGACGGGAAGCGGGAAGAAAACACACCGTTCAAAACCCTCTACCTGCTCCATGGCATTTTCGGCAACTATACCGACTGGGTCACAGGGACCCGGATTCTGCGCTGGGCCACGGACTACGGCCTGGCTGTCATCATGCCAAGCGGCGACAACCGGTTTTACACTTACAACAAGGCAAACGGCGAAGACTATGCGGCGTTCATCGAAGAACTGGTTTATGTGACCCGGGACATGTTCCGACTCTCTCATGACAGGAAAGACACCTTCGTTGGCGGCCTGTCCATGGGCGGTTATGGAGCCATCACCAACGGACTGCGGTATCCCCATCTGTTTTCCCGGATCATTGGCCTGTCCAGCGCCCTGCATTTTCCCACCACGCTGGAGACAATGGAGGATATTCCGGAAACCCCGGACTGCTATCCCTTTAGCAGGACGTTTCTGTCCACGATCTTCGGGGATGTGAAAAACCTGAAGGAGAGTGACAAGAATCCGGTGGTCCAGGCAAAGAGGCTCGCAGACAGCGGGCAGCCCCTGCCGGTATTCTACCTCAGCTGCGGCGTTGACGATGAGCTGTATTCTGTAAATGAGGCATTTGCGAAAACGCTGCAGGATCTGGGTTATGATGTCGTCTGGAAACCCGGGCCGGGTGCGCATGAATGGGACTTCTGGGACCGCGCCATTGAGAATGTGATCCGGACCTGGCTGCCTTTGGAGAATCGGGAATCCCTGGGCAGCGGCAATATCGGTCCTGACCGCACAGGAGACTGAGAGCTGCCGGAGACGCCAGAGAAGCACCTGGGAAAGAAAACCGAGTGTTTTGGTATATAATTCAGATAGAGTTCAGGAATCATCGGATTCGGACTGTGCCTGGCAGGATTTCTGCGGCCGGCATACGTACCCGGAACCCTTGACCGTTCCCAGGAGGTATCTTATGAACTGGCAGCAAATATTGATCATTGTGATTGGAGCCCTGCTCCTGATTGGAGGCCTTCCCGCTATCTGGCGGTTTGCGAAAGGCAGCGCCCGGATCATTCTGTCCGTGGTTCTGTTCCTGGTCATTGTGGCCCTGATCTGGTGGGCCATCACCGGACTGGCAGCTGCAGTCTGACACAGCTGAATCATGACAGTGAATTCCCTGCAGCGATTGCTCCGGGGAGTTTTTTTCGATGGCCCAGAAGACTGTACGGCATCTGCACGCCAATCCGAAGACAGGCATTCCGGTTGAATCCCGCAACATGCAGATGCCACGATGATGGCGGTGACCCGGAAAGGAGACAATGTCATGGATGCAAACAATCAGACCAGCGGTCTGCACTTCACCTTCGAAAAACGCGGCTGCCGAAAGCTCCTGCAGAAACACAATACGCTGGAATTGTCAGTGACGGACACCATCACCCGACAGGCAGACCACGACTTCTTCAAGACCAAGTACGCCTCGAGACAGAAATGGAATGGGCTGCCGATCCTGGAATGCCGTGTCAATGATCCCTCCGCCGGCAGTGTCCGGGTCGCATTCACCAGGGAAGGAACCCGGATCTGTGTTATATACCTGACAAGGACCCTCCTCAAGAAAGCTTTCACCCAGGAACTGGAGTCGTTCCTGAAGGGGGCCGGCGCATGAAACGGATCCCTCTGCGGCAGGCGCAGGTGAAGTGGCTGGCGGCCATGCGGCGGGCGGATCTGGTATCCATCACGTTGTGGACCTTCAAGAAAGACCGCTGGGTGAAACTGGAGCAGACAGGTGGCGAGTGGGTTTTGACGGAATCCGGTTTTGTGAACAGCCAGACCACCCTCGTAACTGCCTCCGCAAAGAAAGCGCTGAAGGAAGCCTTTGCCCGGGAATTTCCACGCAGCACACAGCTCTATATACAGGAAACATGACGAAAAGGCAGCCGGTTCACACCAGGAAGGGCTGCCTTTTCTGTTCCCGGAAACCCATACAGCCGGCAGTCGAAGCCACCATCGGCACCCCTGTCTGTATTTTACTGTTATATGGTGTTTACACACTGTGCCTAGCTGTTGTATACTGTTTTCGCGAAGAAACTGGCCCTCAATGGACCGGCAGAGAGGAGGCGTGCCATGGAAATCCAGATATCCCACACATCCATGGAACCAATCTACGAACAGATCGCGGCCCAGATCCGGCTGCAGATCCGGGAAGGAACCCTCCAGGCACAGGATCCGCTGCCTTCCGTGCGGGGATTTGCCCGGGAATACCGGGTGTCGGCGCTGACCGTGAAAAAAGCCTACGACTTGCTGGAGGAAGAAGGATTCGTCCATACAGTCCATGGGAAGGGCACCTATGTGGCGGAGATCTCTGCCAATACCGTCCAGGAAGAGCTGCAGAAACAGCTGGAATCCCAGTTCCTGCAGGCACTGGCAAAGGCGAGGGCCATGAAAATGACAGAGGAGGAGATCCTGGACCTGGTCCGGATGCTCATGGAGGAATACAGATGATGGAAGTTACCACATATGCAGACCGCAGCCAGCCGCTGATCGAATGCACGGCTGTGCAGAAACACTACCCGGACTTTGCACTGGATGTCACGCTGGCGGTGCCGGAAAACACCATCGTCGGACTCGTGGGCCTCAATGGCTCGGGAAAGACCACGCTTTTCCGGCTGCTGACTGGGCTGGCCAAAGCCGATGACGGAAGCTGCCGGATGCTCGGACAGGCTGCGGACACTCTGCCAGTGTCCGTAAAGGAACAGATCGGGGTGGTTCTGGCGGATACCGGATTTCCGGCGGTGTTTACACCCCGGGATGTCAAAAGGGTCCTGGCGGCTTTTTACACCGGCTTTGATCCTGAATATTTCGATGCCCTGGTGAAGCGGTTCGCCATTCCGCCAGACAAGGCCCTGGAGACATTTTCCACGGGCATGAAAGCCCGCCTGCGCGTGATTGCCGCCATCAGCCACCACCCGAGGATCCTGCTGCTGGATGAACCCACCGCGGGACTGGATGTTGTGGCGCGCAACCAGATCCTGGACCTTCTGCGGGAATATATGGAGACCCCCGGCCGCAGTATCCTGATCAGCTCGCACATCGCATCGGATCTCGAGAATCTCTGCGATTCCTTCCGGCTGATTTCCAGAGGCCGCATCCTGCTGGCAGAGGACATGGATGTTCTCCGGGACGAATATGGGTATGTGAAGGTGCCTGCCAGTCTGGCCAGATCCGTGGATCTGAAAGGTATGGTTTGCCGAAAGACAAACCCTGACGGGTCCATAGAAGCCCTGGTGAGCGACCGGCAGTTTTATCTGGACAACTACCCGCATGTGCTGGTGGAGCGCGGTGGTGTGGATGAGGCACTGCTGCTGTTTGAAGGTGCCGATGTGGTGATTGACCGGAATCCGGAAACAGAGATCACGCGAAAGGGAAAGGAGACCCGCTGATCATGAAGGGACTTGCTTTGTATGACCTGACCTGGCTCAAGGGCCAGAAAAAACTGCTGATGATCCTGACAGCCCTGACTATCCTGTACCTGGTCACAGACGGAACCATGGTGCTGTTTCTCTCGGTGATTTTCCAGATGCTCCTGCTGAGGACCCTGGAATGGAACCTGCGGGCTGAAAACAGCCGGTTTCTCTTCACGCTGCCCTTCACCCGGCGACAGTATGTGCAGGAAAAATACCTGTTCATTCTGGGATCGACACTGGTCCTCACCATTGGCCTGTATGTGGTGGCCATCGTTTGTCAACCTGACAAGATGCTGGAACTCAGCGCCATGCTGGGGGTCATTGTGCTGGAACTGCTGTATTTTTCCGCGATCCTCATCCCGATGATGATCCGCCTGGGTTCCAATATGCAGGTATGGCTGACGGTGATCGTGGTGGTGCTTGCCTCGCTGACCGCGGTGCTGATTGGCAGCCTGCAGGAAACAGTGACGCAGTGGCTGACGGTGATTCAGGGCAATCTGCCGGTTGTCTTCGGTGGGATGGCCGTTCTTGGCCTGGTTTGTCTGGCTGTATCCATGAAAGTCAGCGAAGGGATCCTGGACAGGGAGGAACTGTAGCGGATCGCAGCCATCCTGCCGGGACTGGAAAGGAGGAGGTATATGAACGGTCTCTTTGTGAGCGACCTGCTGTGGCTGAAGCACCAGAAGCGGTTTCTGCTCTCGCTGCCGGGTCTTCTGGGTCTGTACCTGGTTCTGGATATCCAGATCTCCCTGATCATGCTGTATCTGACCATCATTCTCCATGGCAGTCTGCTGCAGCTGGTATTGCAGAGCCTGCAGCCGGAAACAGCACGGTTCCTGTTCGCGCTTCCGGTTTCCCGCCGGCAGTTTGTCCGCGAAAAATACGCCCTGATCCTGGGCCTTTGCGGCCTGGGAATGCTGACAGCGGGTGGTCTGTGCGTGCTGTTTCGCCCACATCATGCTGCAGATCTGCCGGAAGCGCTGGGAATCGGCGTGATCTGGCTGCTTTTCTTCACGGCGGTTCTGATCCCGATGGCGATCCGGTTTGATACCGGAGTGCGGATCTGGATGGTAGTTTTGCTGATGTTCGCTGCAGCCATTCTTTCCTATGTTATGGGAGAGGCAACGCTGCCAGATACATTCTTTTGAGAATGTGTGCATAACCACCGGATGACGGTCTTCCTGTCGCTCGCGGTGCTCTGCAGTGCAGGGTGTGCGGTTTCTGCGTTCATCAGCAAGAGGATGCTGGAGTCCAGAGAATACTGAGTGCCGAAACCGGAGAGTCAGCGAAGGCTGAACCGGACAGTCAGCGTGACAAAAAGGTGTCCGGTGTTCCGTGAAAGCCGGATTTCTCCCTGGATGGAACAATATGGTTTACTGCAGGATGTAATCCCTTCCATTATTCTTTACCGGGGTATACAATGAAGCTGCAACACAGAAGGGAAATGATAGTTGATGAAAGAATCCTTGAATGCTGTCCTGATCAACAAATCCGCTGCCGCCTATGGAGAGCAGCCGGTTTACCGCATGGTATTCCAGACACCGAAGGGCATCTGTTCTTTCCGGGTCTCCGCAGATGCATACAATGCCGGACGGATCGGACAGAAAGGGATGCTGACATACTCCAGCAACCGCATGGAATCTTTTGGCACCATTCGAAACAGCTTCAGCCAGACAGTCACAGAACGTTCCTGGCTTCGCCTGCAGGCATAATCACAATAGTCCACACACCGGTGATCCCGGTGTGTTTTTATAACCGGATGCTGTGCGCCGGAGTTGCGGATATCCGGTTGCGGGAGGGTCAGTAAACGACCACACACCACCAGAGGCAGGTTGCGGCAAGCTTTCGCTGTTGGTACACTGAAGGATATGAACTGGAAGGGATTCAGGAAAGGGCTGGTGCTGAGCACCCCCATCATGACAGGCTACATACCGGTGGCTGTAGCCTATGCAGCCACAGCTATGTCCACAGGACTGACTCCCTGGCAGACCATGGCCATGTCACTGTTTGTCTACACAGGTGCCGGGCAGATGGCGTCGGTGGCCATGATCGGCCAGGGTGTGTCTCTGCTGGGGATCACCACAGCGGTGTTCATCATGAATCTCCGCCATGTGATCATGAGCACAGTGATCATGGAGCGCCTGCGCCGCAGCCCTCTGTGGGTTCGTGTGCTGCTGAGTCTGGGCGTCACGGATGAAGTCTTCGCGCTGGAAACCGCCGGAGGACAGGCGAAGGGAGCTGACAATGCAGCCTGTTTCGCAGGAATCGCCCTGGGAGCCTGGGCCTCCTGGGCTATCGGCACGTGCATCGGCTGCGGGATGACGACGTTCCTGCCGCCGGAATTGATGAGCGCTCTGGGCATTTCGCTGTATGCCCTCTTCATTTCCATTCTCACGCCGCAGATCCGGCAGCACCTGCCGCTTGCCATGGTGGTGATAGTTTCGGCTGTGACCAGCACACTGATCGGCTCCAGCCAGGGAATCATCATCGGGTCTCTTGCGGGGGCTGCAGCGGGGATGTTTCTGGTGAAGGAGGAGGACCTGCCATGAACATGCTGGTGCTGACCATCTGCCTGGCGCTCTCCACAGCGATTCCCCGGATCCTGCCGGCGGTTTTTATTTCCCGGATGCACTTTTCCAGAGGCGCAAGGAAATTCCTGCGGCTGCTGCCGGTCTCGGTCATGGCTGCCCTGATTTTTCCCGGTGTCATCCAGTCATCACCCAATGCGACTGCCTGTCTGACGACGATCGGACTGTCGGTGTTCTGCGGACTGATGAACTGGCCTCCAATCACCGCCGTGCTTGCCAGTGCCGGGGCTGTCTGGCTGCTTCTCGTGCTGATGTGACTGGATGCAGAAATCCATCCGGATCACGTGATCTTTACAGAAACGGCCGCTATACATGCGGCCTGCTGATACAGTAGAACGGAGACTCATATGCATTTTGAACTCTTTCATCTGGGGCCCCTGACGGTGTACACCTACGGGTTCCTGATTGCCATTGGCATCCTGGCCGCCTTCTTTGTGGCGGACCGCCGGGGCAAAGCCATGGGGATGGATACCTCCCGCCTGGAGGGCATCACCCTGACGGTGTGCATCACCGGCTTTGTCTGCTCCAAGCTGCTCTACATCCTGACGAGGCTGCCGGACATCATTGCCGATCCGGGGATCCTGATGAATCTCGAAGACGGCTGGGTGGTCTATGGCGGCATCATCGGTGGTTTGCTTGGCGGGCTCTGGTACTGCCGGCGTCATCAAATGAATTTCATGGAGTGGTTTGACCTTCTGATACCGGAAGTGGCGCTCGCACAGGGATTCGGGCGACTGGGCTGCTTCTTTGCGGGCTGCTGCTATGGCATTCCGGTGGAGTGGGGCATTACGTTCCCGGAAGGCGGACTGGCACCTGCGGGTATCCCCCTGTTTCCCAGCCAGCTGATTTCCTCGGCGTTTGACTTCGGGATGTTCTTCTTTCTGTGCTGGATCGCAAAGCGGAAGAAGTTCAACGGCGAAGTCGGTGCCTGGTACCTGATCCTGTATTCAGTGGGGCGGTTCATCATCGAGTTCTTCCGCGGCGACCTGATCCGGGGTGCGGTGGGAACCCTCTCCACTTCACAGTTCATTTCCATCTTCACGCTGGCTGCCGGCATTGCGATCCTGGTCGTCATGCGAAAAAAATACAAAAATGGTATGACAAAGAAGGCTTGAGGCTCTTTTCCTGTCTGTGGCAGGAGAAGGTCTCAGGCCTTTCTTTATGATGTGACCTGTTTTGGGACAGGGACATCAGGGGTTGTGCCCCGGGAATATCAGGGAAAGCAAGGGGCAGACACCGGGTTCAGGCGGTGCAGTCTTCAGGTATTCTCAGAGTGTCGCCGTGTCTTTTTCGAAGTCCACAATTTGTCGGTCGTCTCAATGGAAATAATCGTATAGTTTGGTATGATTTTAGTGAATTTAATATGGATATATCTGTTTTGATTCCTGTCTGTATCCTGCCTGGTCACAGAGACTGAACCTGATTTGCGGGTTCCTGTCTGTCTGTTTCTTCCGGGATCAGATGTTTTTTTATTGTTCTTTCCGGAGTATCCGGATGTTCTTTATGCGGGAGCCATCCTTTGGCTGCGTGGCTCCCTGTCGTTTGTACATTGAAGAAATCGAGGTGTTGATGAAAGAGTTCAAAGAATCTGTATCCATCGCCATGGCTTATGTGGGCGTCATTGTCGGAGCGGGCCTGTCCTCCGGCCAGGACATTCTCCAGTATTTCCTGTCCTTCGGAAAACAGGGAATCTGGGGGATCCTGCTGTTCTGTGTGCTGAATGTCGTTTTCGGAAAAATCATCGTGACACTCGGCAGCTATTTCCGGTCCAATAGTCACAGTGAAGTGCTGGGGGCCATTGCCGGTCCGGTCACGAACCGGATCATTGACTGGACACTGATCGCCGCGGGGTTCATCATCGGTTTTGTGATGCTGGCCGGTGCTGGCTCCAACCTCAATCAGCAGTTCGGGATTCCGTCCTGGGCCGGTGCACTGTTCTGTGCCCTGCTGATCATCGCAGTGACGTTTCTGGATTTTGACAAAATCACGAAAGTCCTGGGAATCTTCACGCCGGTGGTCATTCTGTTCATTGTCCTGATCACAGCGTACTCCATTTCGACGAAGCCTCTGGACATCGCCGCTCTCAGCAGCGAAACAGCAGGGATTCCGTCACCGCTGCCCAATATCTGGCTGTCGGCACTAAACTACTTTTCGCTTTGTGCCATGACCGGTGTTTCCATGGGGTTTGTCCTGGGCGGATCCATAGTCAAGATCGGCACAGCGGAGAGAGGCGGTGCACTGGGTGGTGCCCTGGTGGGCCTGATCATTACCGGTGCCTACATCAGCATGTTCCTGAACATTGGCATGGTGAAAGGTGCCGAAATGCCGATCCTGGAAATCGTCAATGCCATATCGCCGGCTCTGGGGCTGGTCTATGCCCTGGTGATTTTCTTCCTGATCTTCAATACGGCCTTCTCTCTGTATTATGGCCTGGCGTGCCGGTTTGGCGGTGGAAACAGTGTGCGGGTGCGCAAATACCTGATCCTGTTTGTGGCTGCGGGTTATGGATGCAGTTTTGGGGGATTCAGGAGCCTGATTTCCCTGACGTATCCATTCCTCGGGTATATGGGCTTTGTCCTTCTGGCGGTCCTGGCTTCCGCCTGGATCAGAGGCAGGGACCGGATCTCGGCAGAAAAAGACTGCCGTCGGAATATGATCCGGCTGGCGCGAAGGGAATATGCGGATGTTCCGTACACCCGCAAAGACCGGGAACAGTTTGACCGGCTCGGGAAGCAGTCGGTCATTCCCGCAGAGGAAATCAAGCGGGATATCCGGGAGTATGTCCGGACGGCAGAAACTGCCGGTCTGTGATGGAGGAAAGTGATTCGGTGCATGAGGTCGGTCCAGACCATCGTGCGGATCGGAGCACCGGGTTTCATTCAGACAAATCATTGCGCAGGCCTGAGGCTGTTTCCCTGTCAGATTGCAGAGAAGGCTTCGGGCCTGTTTTATGATGGCTGATGTATGGGGTATCGGCGTAGAGTGGAAAACCAGTGTGCATCTGCACGTCGGGAGAAGTGGGAGCGGCAGAGACTGAGTCCTGCTTTGGCGAAAGGATGTGGCCAGGGACAGATGTGGTGGACTCCGGCTTTCCGACGAGTCTCTGCGCGGAAGAAGAGAGCGCGCAGTTGGAGTGGACTCCAACTAAACGGGAAAAACATCAAAGGCTGGAGCGGACTCCAACTAAATGAGCGACAAAGGAATCATCCACCAGAACCTCCAGGACTTCTTCCTGGGCAAAGGCATTTGAGATTCGGTTCCATCCCGGGATGTACCGGATCTGCCCTGCCATCACCAGCATCAGCATTCATACGAAAAGGGAGAAACCCGGCTTCAGGTTTCTCCCTTTTTTTCATTCATGGACCTCGCATGCGAGGTCCACCCTTGGATCAGTGAAACTT
>OFGZ01000188.1_pt1 | contig 57972 bp, 37 predicted proteins | sample 1521871 | NCBI WGS metagenome assembly OFGZ01 (sample SAMEA3504091, study PRJEB24116) | mouse gut metagenome | biome: mouse gut; feature: mouse-associated habitat; material: faeces | place: Denmark | collected 2011
CCCTTCAGGTAGAGTACAAAGAAAAATATTCAGCATTCGGACGTTTTCCCGGTGGTTTTACCAAGAGAGAAGGCAAAGCTTCGGATTATGAAATTCTGACTTGCCGTTTGGTAGACCGCGCCTTGCGTCCTTTATTTCCCGATAACTTTCACGCAGAGGTATATGTAAACATTGTCTTGTTCTCGGCAGATGGAGTAGATATGCCGGATGCATTGGCAGGATTGGCTGCTTCAGCTGCTTTGGCTGTTTCTGACATCCCATTCGGAGGTCCGATTTCAGAAGTACGTGTCGCACGTATTGACGGTCAGTTTGTTATTGACCCGACTTTCGAGCAACTGGAAAAAGCTGACATGGACTTAATGGTAGCTGCTACTTATGACAACATCATGATGGTAGAAGGCGAAATGGATGAAGTAAGCGAACAAGATTTGCTGGCTGCCATGAAAGTCGCTCACGATGCTATCAAAATCCACTGTAAAGCTCAGATGGAATTGATGGAAGAAGTTGGCTCTACTGTCAAACGCGAATATTGCCACGAAGAAAATGACGAAGAACTCCGTAAAGCTGTACATGACGCCTGCTACGAAAAAGCTTATGCTATCGCTGCATCAGGAAACAGAAACAAGCACGAACGCCAAGATGCATTCGATGCTATTCGCGAAGAGTTCAAAGCTCAATATACAGAAGAAGAACTGGAAGAAAAAGCTCCGTTGATTGACCGTTACTATCACGATGTGGAAAAAGAGGCGATGCGTCGTTGTATCCTCGATGAAGGCAAACGTCTTGACGGACGCCAGACTACAGAAATCCGTCCAATCTGGTGTGAAGTCGGCTATCTGCCCGGTCCTCACGGTTCTGCTATTTTCACTCGCGGTGAAACTCAGTCTTTGAGCTCTGTCACATTAGGTACAAAACTGGATGAAAAGATGGTGGACGATGTATTGGATCAGCACAAAGAGCGTTTCCTGTTACATTATAACTTCCCTCCCTACTCAACCGGTGAAGCAAAAGCTCAACGTGGTGTAGGCCGTCGTGAAATCGGTCACGGCCATTTGGCATGGCGTGCTTTAAAAGGACAAGTGCCTGCCAACTATCCGTACTCTGTACGTGTCGTTTCTGATATCCTTGAGTCAAACGGTTCATCTTCAATGGCTACCGTATGTGCCGGAACTCTGGCATTGATGGATGCAGGTGTACCGATGAAGAAGCCTGTCTCAGGTATTGCAATGGGATTGATTAAGAATGTCGGTGAAGAAAAATATGCAGTATTGTCTGATATCCTTGGTGACGAAGATCACTTGGGAGATATGGACTTCAAGGTTACCGGTACTCGTGATGGTATTACCGCTACACAGATGGATATCAAGGTAGATGGTTTATCATACGATATTCTGGAAAAAGCGTTGAATCAGGCTAAAGAAGGACGCATGCACATTCTCGGCAAGATTACCGAATGCATTGCTGAACCTCGCGCAGAACTGAAGCCTCATGCTCCGCGCATCGAGACAATGACTATTCCTAAAGAATTCATTGGAGCTATCATCGGCCCGGGCGGAAAGATTATCCAAGGTATGCAGGAAGAAACCGGCGCAACCATCACTATCGAAGAAGTAGACGGTGTAGGCCGTATCGAGATTGCCGGAACTAACAAGAAATGCATTGATGATGCTATGCGTATCATTAAAGGTATTGTTGCAGTTCCCGAAGTCGGCGAAGTATATGTAGGTAAGATTCGTTCTATCATGCCTTACGGTGCTTTTGTTGAGTTCTTGCCGGGTAAAGACGGTTTGTTGCACATTTCTGAAATCGACTGGAAACGCCTCGAGACTATCGAAGAAGCCGGTCTGAAAGAAGGTGACGAAATCGAAGTCAAATTACTTGATATTGACCCGAAGACTGGTAAATTCAAACTTTCCCGCAAAGTATTGTTGCCGCGTCCCGAAAGACAAGAAAAGAAATAAGACTATTCAACTCTTATATAAAAGCACAACCTGCGATGCAGATTGTGCTTTTCTTTTTACCACCAACCATAATAAAAGAACAACAATAAAAAAGCGCAACTAATAACTAGCTGCGCTATCTAATATATCCTGTGGAAACCTTCCACTTAATTGACATGCTACCTATAGACCGGAATTAATCTTCCTGCACTTCAAAGTCATCTTTACCAACTCCACAAAGAGGGCAAACCCAATCATCTGGAATATCTTCAAATGCTGTTCCCGGAGCGATTCCACCTTCCGGATCTCCTACTTCTGGGTCGTATACCCAACCACATACTACGCAAACGTACTTTTTCATAATTGTTTCAGTTTTATGTTTTAAATGTTCTTTTAAATACATAACAAATATACTATGAATTTGTTCATGTACAAGCTATCCCACCAATATTTTTTTCAATTCCTCCATACCGTCCGAAGCCCCTTTGCGTATGACATACACTTTTCGGCCTGAAGCTATAGGTACTTCTTTGGGATCTATTAAATAGACAGGAACATCACGAGGCACATAATTCAACAATCCGGCTGCCGGATATACATTCAAGGAAGTTCCTATTATTAAAAAGATATCAGCACTTTCGACATATTCAATGGCCTTCTCAATCATGGGTACAGACTCACCGAACCATACAATAAAAGGACGTAATTGCGAACCGTCAGCAGCAAGGTCTCCCACCTTCACCTCAAATTCCTCCGGCTTTAATTCTTTTATATAGCTAGGATTATTGGGTTGCAAAGTAGAAGTAACTTTTGTCAACTCACCATGCAAATGGATAACATGACCACTACCGGCCCGTTCGTGCAGATTATCAATATTCTGAGTAATCACAGTTACATTAAAAAACTTCTCCAGTTCAGCCACCAGTTCATGTCCCCGGTTCGGCTTAACCTGCAACAACTGTTTACGCCGTTCATTATAAAACTGAATCACCAACTGAGGATTCGCAATATAACCTTCCGGAGTAGCCACCTGCTCCACAGGATATCGATCCCATAGTCCTCCCGCATCACGAAAGGTACTAATACCACTTTCGGCACTCATTCCGGCACCGGTCAGAATCACTAAATTCTTCATTTTTAGGCCTCCTCTTTAAACTAGACACACAAAAATAAGAAAAATTAAATTGTTAAAATCATAATCATTCAAATAAAAGACCTACCTTTGTGCGTTTTGTAGAAAAACATCTTATAAAATAAACAGTTATGGATAAATTTAGTTACGCTATCGGCCTGGGAATCGGCCAAAATTTGCTGAGCATGGGTGCTCAAGGTATCAACGTGAATGACTTTGCTCAGGCAATTAAAGACGTATTAGATGGAAAAGAAACAGCTATCAGTCACAATGAGGCACGCGAAATCGTGAACAAATATTTCGAAGAGCTGGAAACTAAAATGAATGCAGCAAATATCGAAAAGGGCAAATCTTTTCTGGAAGAGAATGCCAAAAGACCTGAAGTTATAACACTCCCCAGCGGCTTGCAATATGAAATAATCAAAGAAGGTAATGGTAAAAAGCCGGGAGCTACCGACCGTGTGAAGTGTCATTACGAAGGTACACTGATTGACGGAACATTGTTTGATAGTTCTATCAAACGCGGTGAACCGGCTGTATTCGGTGTTAACCAAGTTATTAAAGGATGGGTAGAAGCTTTGCAACTAATGACAGAAGGCTCTAAATGGAGATTATTCATCCCTTCTGAACTGGCTTATGGCGCACAGCAAGCAGGTGAAATGATTCCTCCTCACAGCACATTGATTTTCGATGTAGAATTAATTGAAGTATTATAATATTAAAGTATTTAAGGCAAATGAAAAAAATTAGTTTTTTTGTAGCTATCGCTGCTGCTGCCAGCTTAGCTTCTTGTACAGCTCAGGCACCAAAAGCAAACATGAAGAGTGATGTAGATTCACTTTCTTATATGATGGGTGTTGCCAACACACAGGGATTGGATATGTATCTTCAACAGCAAGGCGTTGACAGCACTTATATGGCAGAGTTCCTTAAAGGTGTTACAGACGGAGCCAACAAGACAAGCCCCAAAGACGTTGCATACATGGTAGGTCTGCAGGTCGGACAACAAGTGGGCGGCCGTATGTTTGACATGATGAGCCAACGTTTATTTGGCAACGATTCTACTCAAAGCTTGGACAAAGCAAACTTCTTGGCAGGTTTTGTCGCAACTCTGAAGAAGCAGAACATTATGTCTGTAGAAGAAGCCAACATGTTTGTTCAGACTAAAGCAGAAGCTATTCAGGCAAAAGCAACAGAAGCCAAATATGCAGACAACAAAGCTGCAGGAGAAAAATTCTTGGCTGAAAATGCAAAAAAAGAAGGTGTAAAGACTACTCCCAGCGGTCTTCAATACAAAGTTATCAAAGAAGGTAAAGGTGCCATCCCTACCGATTCTTCAACTGTAAAAGTAAACTATAAAGGTACTTTAATTGACGGTACTCAGTTCGATAGCTCATACGACCGTAAAGAGCCCTTTGTCACTCGTGCCAACCAAGTAATCAAAGGATGGACAGAAGCATTGACCATGATGCCTGTCGGTTCAAAATGGGAACTTTATATCCCGCAGGATTTGGCTTACGGTTCACGCGATGCCGGTCAAATCAAACCTTTCTCTACTTTGATTTTCGAAGTTGAATTGATTGATATCGAAAAATAATCATTCAAAAATGATTCTATTATAAGAAAGCGTGAGTCCCGATAACGGGCTCACGCTTCTCTTTTTTATATCATTATAATGAGATACAACAAACACTACTGTTTCTTTTCTTTCATATCTGTTCGTGCCTCAACTACATTAACCACATAGTCCCCCAATTTTTCGCACTCACCGATAAGGTCCATATAGTGTACACCCATTTGATAATCATACTCCTTGTTGTTCACATCCAGCACATTCTGATTCTTCAACTGGCTACGATAATTGTTTATCTCATTCTCAATATTAAAAGACTTATTCACATCCACCTGATGATCCTCATCCTCCACTAAAGACACCATTTGCTTCAAAGCATCATCAGTCAACTGAAACATTTGGTGAATATGGCTATACTGTTTCTCTGTAAAGTCTTCATTACCCCGATATTTATGATTAATGGTACGTGCAAGGTTATAACAACTGTCACCAATACTTTCTATCTCCGTCACTTCGCGCAACATGGCACGAATCTTCAACTTACTTTCAGAGCTCAAACGTCCTTCAGACACCTGATTCAAATAATTGGCAATCTCCAACTCCATGTTGTCACTTATGTTCTCATACTTCTCAATACGACTGAAAAGCTTATTAAAATCATTTTCATTCGATGTATGAAGCAAATCACATACCATGCCAAACATACGGCGGGTACGTTCGGCAAATAAATTTATCTCTTTGCGAGCCTGGACAATAGAAAGCTCAGCCGTCGACAACAGTCCACCGGTAATAAAACGCAGTCTGAATTCTTCTTCATCCTCCTTAGGCTTGATGACCCAACATACCACCTTTTCTATCGGTTTAATAAACCAAATAAGAATCAGCACATTACAAATATTGAATGCAGTGTGAAAAGCAGATAGTTTATAAGTAATAGCCACCTCAGGGCTCACCCCGGGAAAAAGACTATTGACCACATCACTTACCATATTGACAAACGGATGGAATATACACAATATCCATATCACACCAAATGTGTTAAAGATAAAGTGTGCCAATGCCGCGCGCCTAGCCTGAGCATTTGCCGTCAATGCAGCAATATTCGAAGTCACAGTCGTACCGATATTCTCGCCCATCACCAAAGCTATACCCAGATACAAGTCAAGTACACCACTAGAGCAAAGAATCAAAGTAATAGCCATTACTGCCGCCGATGATTGGGCACACATAGTAATGACACCGCCAATCAAAAGAAACAGCAGAATAGACAGGAATCCCCACTCCTTGCAAGAAGTAATGAAACTAAGGATAGCCGCATTGTGTTCCAGATCCATGTGCATAGCGTTTTCACGCAATGTAGTCAAACCCAAGAACATAAATGCAAAACCAAAGATGAATTCTCCAAAAGACTTTTTCTGGCTTTTACTGGAAAAAATAAGAGGAACGGCTAAAGCAAAAAGAGGGAAAATGAGATTATTCATGTCTATCTGAAAACCAAATACGGACATAATCCATGCAGTCACCGTAGTACCGATATTAGCTCCCATAATGACAGAAATAGCTTGACCCAAGGTCAGCAATCCGGCATTAACAAAACTAACGGTCATCACCGTAGTAGCAGTAGAAGACTGTACGGAAGCCGTTACAAATGCTCCTGTCAGCAGTCCTGTGAACCTGTTGGTTGTCATTGCTCCAAGAAAATGACGAAGCTGCCCACCCGTCAGTTTCTGCAAGGCTTCGCTCATGGTCTTCATACCATACATAAGAAGAGCCAGCGACCCTATCAGTTTCAAAAAAATAAATATAGACATTATCTCACTTTTATTATATAACTCTCTATTTTATCTGTCGTGCACTCATATTCAATCTTTCCTATCATGGACATCAATCCGGACTTATGCTTTCTTCTCCTTCACATTACTACCGGCTTCCACTACATTGACTACATAGTCACCCAATTTTTCGCATTCGGTAATAATATCCATATAGTGTACCCCCATCTGATAATCATACTCCTTATTATTCACATCCAGCACATTCTGATTCTTCAGCTGGTTGCGATAGTTATTGATTTCGTGTTCGATATTGAAAGACTTATTCACATCAATCGTATGATGTTCGTCTTCCACCAGCGCAATCATTTGATTCAATGCATCATCCGTCAGTTTAAACATCTGCTCGATATGATCATACTGTTTCTGTGTAAAATCCATTTCACTGCGATACTTACGGTTGATAGTACGAGCCAAATTATAACAACTGTCACCTATACTTTCTATTTCTGTCACCTCACGAAGCATTGAGCGAATCTGAAGTTTACTTTCAGAACTCAAACGTCCTTCCGAAACCTGATTCAGATAATTGGCTATCTCCACCTCCATGCTATCACTGATATTCTCATACTTCTCTATACGGCTGAACAACTTATTGAAATCGTTCTCATTCGTCGTATGCAGCAAATCACGCACCATACCAAACATACGATGGGTACGTTCTGCAAACAGATTGATTTCCTTCCGTGCCTGCAATATAGAGAGTTCTGCAGTAGAAAGCATACCGCCCGTAATGAAACGCAAGCGATATTCCTCGTCCTGTTCTCTTTGAGGGATAATCTTGCAAACAGTTTTTTCAATCAGCTTCACAAACCAAATAAGAATCAGCACATTGCATATATTAAATGTCGTATGGAAAGCCGATAATTTAAAAGAAACAGCCACAGCAGGATCCGGTGTTTTCATTATATCTTCCACAAACCATGATACCCCCATTGTGAACGGTTTAAACAGACATAACACCCAGATAACTCCGAAGACATTAAACACCAAGTGAGCCAAGGCAGCCCTCCTAGCCTGCGTATTTGCAGTCAATGCAGCCAGATTAGCTGTAATGGTGGTACCGATATTCTCACCCAATACCAAAGCAGCACCAAGTTCAAAACTAATCCATCCATTGGCACACATAATGAGTGTAATAGCCATTGTTGCAGCCGATGCCTGCACAATCATCGTCAGGATTGTACCTATCAGCACAAACAACATCACAGAGCCAAAGCCCATGTCTGTGTAATTCTGTACGAAAGATAACATTTCCGGGTTTTTACCCAAATCCGGTGCATTTGCTTTGAGCAACGAAAGCCCCATAAACAAAAAAGAGAAACCGAAAATAAACTCCCCTATGGATTTACGATTACTCTTTCCTGAAAATAATAATGGCACCCCAACAGCTAAAAGCGGGAGAGCCATTGCAGCGATATCTACCTTAAAGCCCAACGCTGATATGATCCACGCAGTTACAGTAGTACCGATATTGGCTCCCATGATTACTCCAATGGATTGTGACAATGTCAACAGCCCTGCATTCACAAAGCTGACTACCATGACGGTAGTGGCAGAAGAAGATTGGATTAATGCTGTAATCAGCACGCCTGTTAGAACTCCGGTTACCCGGTTGGTGGTCATCGCCGTGAGGATTTTACGAAGCCTGTCACCCGCAAACTTTTGCAGGCCCTCACTCATGATTTTCATTCCGTAAAGGAATAGCGCCAGTGAACCCAGCAGCTTTAAGAAATCATAAAAAGAATATTCCATCATCAATTAATTTGGTAGGAATTGGCTTATCTCCCTTTAATTCGGTAAATTAACAGCCAATTTCACTACGTTAGTAATAAACATTACGATTATGTTACAAATATGTTGCAAAAATAACAATATTATTAAAAGTTTCCCAATCGGAAGCTCACTTTTGGATATTTATAATGGATTTAATTTAGATATTCCTTATGGGCCCGTCAGTGCCAAAGTCAATAATAAAGTAGAAGGGCTCAACTACAGGGCCTATAACAACAAGGATGTAGAGTTCCTGAATATATTGAGTTCTTCGGGTATGCGCACTTATGTCCGCTCACTATGCTTTGTGTTGTGCAAAGCCGTCGAAGACCTCTATCCTGACGGAAGCATCATGCTGGAACATCCTGTCTCCAAAGGATATTATTGCGATTTGCATATCGGCAGAGAGATAGGATTGGACGATGTACAACGCATCAAGAAGCGTATGCAGGAAATTATCGAAGAAGATATTCCCTTCCACCGCTTTGAATGTCAGACCACCGAAGTGGTAGAGCTATTCCGCCAAAAAGGGATGATGGATAAAGTGAAATTGCTTGAAACTTCGGGCAATCTTTACTCCTTTTATTATACGCTGAGCGACAGCATAGACTATTATTACGGTAGTCTACTGCCCAGTACCGGATACATTCGTCTGTTCGATATAGTGAAATACTATGACGGGCTGTTACTTCGTGTTCCCAACCGACAAAACCCCGACAAGCTGGAAGAAGTCGTGAAGCAGGAAAAAATGTTGGAAGTATTTAAGGAACACCGCCGTTGGAACCAGATTCTGGGTATAGGCACTGTAGGCGACTTCAATGTAGCCTGCAACAATGGTCATGCCACTGACTTAATCAATGTATCCGAAGCACTGCAGGAAAAAAAGATTTCAAACATAGCCGATGAAATCTATAATCGCGGAAAGAACGGCCGGGGTGTCAAACTGATTTTGATATCCGGCCCCTCCTCATCAGGAAAAACAACATTCAGTAAACGACTCAGCATCCAGCTTATGGCCAACGGACTGAGACCTTATCCTATTTCGTTGGATGATTATTTCGTGAACCGGGAAGATACACCCAAAGATGAGAACGGCAACTATGACTATGAATCCCTTTATGCCTTGGACTTGGAGTTTTTTAACCAACAACTGGAAGCCTTGCTGCGTGGAGAGCAAATAGAACTGCCCCGTTTTAATTTCTCCACCGGCCGACGTGAATTCAAGGGAGACTATCTGAAGATAGATGATAATATGATACTGATTTTGGAAGGCATTCATGCATTGAATCCAGAACTGACACCGCATATTCCGGCTGAAAATAAATATAAGATATATGTATCCGCCCTGACCACCATCCTGTTGGACAACCACAACTATATCCCTACCACCGACAATCGTCTGCTGCGCCGCATTGTCCGTGACTACAAATACCGTGGATATTCGGCGGAAGATACCATCAGCCGCTGGCCCAGCGTGCGTGCCGGAGAAGACAAATGGATTTTCCCCTATCAGGAGAATGCAGATGCCATGTTCAACTCGGCATTACTGTTCGAACTGGCCGTTTTAAAGGATTATCTGGAACCTATTCTGCGGAAAGTGCCCAATAACCGACCGGAATACTCGGAAGCCTACCGCCTCCGTAAGTTCCTCGAATATTTTGTATCCGTACAAGACAAAGAATTGCCTCCAACCTCTTTATTAAGAGAATTCTTGGGCGGAAGTAGCTTCAATTATTAGTAATATTAGGGTGAACTCCTAAAATTATCCCGGCAAAAAGGAAGATTATTACGATACAAATCGCTACTTTTGCCCTCAAAAAGAGTAAAGAGATTATGGCACAAGGCTCACGTCAAGTACAAACACAAGCCCAACAACAAGTACAGACACTGTCGCCACAACAAATTCTTGTTGTGAAGTTGTTGGAATTGCCCACCGTGGAGCTGGAGGAACGTATTCATTCTGAGATACTGGACAATCCGGCCCTGGAGGAAGGGAGAGAAACACCCGAAAACGGGGAAGAGAGTACTGACTTTGAGGGAAACGAAGATAATAACGATAACCCTGATTACTCCAACGATGACATCTCGTTGGGAGATTACCGTACCGAAGATGACATCCCCGATTATAAATTGCAGGAACACAACCGCAGCCGTGAGGGGGTAGCCGAAGAGATACCCTTCTCGGACGCTGTTTCCTTCTACGAGATATTAAAAGAGCAGCTTGCCATGCAAGACCTGACTGATGAACAGCGCGACATAGCCGAATACCTGATTGGCTCGTTGGATGATGACGGACTCCTGCGCAAAAGCATAGAATCCATCATGGACGAGCTTGCCATTTATCGTGGAATCTACACCACTGAGAATGAACTGAACAAGATACTCGAAATCATTCAGGATTTCGACCCGGCCGGCATCGGTGCACGCAGTCTCCAAGAGTGCCTGCTCATTCAAATCAACCGTAAAGCAGATTCCTCGCTAAAACAGATAGAACTGGATATTATCGGAAAATGCTGTGATGAGTTTACCCGCAAGAACAAAGACAAAATAATTCAGAAACTGGGCATCACCGAAGAACAATACAACGAAGCATTGGCCGAGCTCACCAAATTAAACCCGCGTCCGGGAAGTTCATTGGGCGAAGCGATGGGACGGAACTTCCAACAGATTATTCCCGACTTTATTGTAGAGACGTTGGAAGACGGCACCATTACCCTCAATCTGAACAATCATAATGTTCCCGAACTGCGCCTCAGCCGGGAGTTTACCGAGCTATTGGACGAGCATACACGTAATAAAGAAAACCAAAGCAAAGAATCGAAAGATGCCTTGATGTTCCTAAAACAAAAAGTAGATGCCGCACAAGGCTTTATCAATGCCGTAAAACAACGGCAGCACACTTTGCTCACCACCATGCAGACCATCATCGACATCCAACGTCCGTTTTTCCTCGAAGGAGACGAATCGCTGCTGAAACCGATGATACTAAAGGATGTGGCAGAACGTGCCAAACTCGACATCTCCACCATCTCACGCGTCAGCAACAGCAAATATGTGCAAACAAACTATGGCATCTATTCGTTGAAGTTCTTCTTTAGCGACGGCTACACCACCGAAGACGGTGAGGAATTATCCGTTCGCGAGATAAAACGCATATTAAAAGAATGTGTAGACAACGAAGACAAAGAGAAACCCTATACTGACGACGAACTGGCCGACATGCTGAAAGGCAAAGGTTATCCCATTGCACGCCGCACCGTAGCCAAATACCGCCAGCAGTTAAACATTCCCGTTGCACGATTAAGAAGATAAAAATATGGAAGCAAACGAAACCACCGGTTCTCTGAAAGAAATCAGGAAAAGTGACCCGTTAGAGATAGGCTCACGCATCATATCAGGTATATTCACGCCTTTTATGGTTCCATTTCTTGCCTTTTTCTTATTATTCTTTTTCACCTATTTGCGCATCATGCCCCTCCAATATAAATTGGTGGTACTGGGCATCGTCTATTGTTTTACCATCTTAATGCCGATGCTTGCCATTTATCTTTTTCAGAAAATCAACGGCTGGGGCATTCATGAACTGGGACATCGTGAGAAACGTTTTGTACCTTATGCCCTGACCATTGTCAGCTATGTAGCTTGCCTGCTCACAATGTACAAGATACACTTGCCGCGCTATATGTCGGGCATCATTGTAGCCACACTCATCTGCATGGTCATCTGCATTGTGATAAACTTTAAATGGAAAATCAGCACCCATGTTGCCAGCAGCGGCATGATGGTGGGCGGCCTGTTGTCATACAGTCTGATATTCAATTTCAATCCTGTGTCTTGGCTCTGTTTTTTCATTTTGCTATCAGGAATGCTGGGGACAGCCCGCATCATCGTAAAGCAACACACTTTATTAGAGGTTTTGGCAGGATTTATTGTCGGATTGTTTTGCGGTGTCATAGGAATTTTGTTTATTTGAAGAAAAATTTTAGTATTAACCTTATAAATTAGAAGCATTATGAATTTCCCAAGCAATGTAAAGTATACCGAGGAACACGAATGGATACGCGTAGAAGGTGATATCGCTTATGTAGGCATTACCGATTATGCACAGGAACAACTGGGTGACATCGTTTTCGTAGACATTACTACTGAAGGCGAGACCTTGGAGAAAGGAGAAGTTTTTGGTACTATTGAAGTAGTAAAGACCATCTCAGACCTGTTCCTTCCGGTTGCAGGAGAAGTTTTGGAACAAAACGAATCATTGGCAGACAACCCCGAACTGGTCAACCAAGACCCTTATGGCAAAGGCTGGTTGGTTAAAATCAAACCTAATGACGCAAGTGACGTCAATGATTTGATGGATGCCGAAGCCTACAAAGCTTTAGTAAACGAATAAACTACAGAAAAAATATACATGAAACCTATTGTAAGTATTATCATGGGCAGCACCTCCGACCTCCCCGTCATGGAGAAGGCCGCCAAGCTACTGGACGAAATGCACGTACCTTTCGAGATGAATGCTCTATCGGCACACCGCACTCCCGAAGCAGTGGAAGAGTTTGCCAAGAACGCTGCAAGCCGTGGCATTAAAGTCATTATCGCTGCTGCAGGTATGGCCGCAGCATTGCCCGGTGTAATTGCTGCCAACACTACACTGCCTGTCATTGGCGTACCCGTGAAAGGGGCTGTTCTCGACGGTGTAGACGCACTCTATTCCATCATCCAGATGCCTCCCGGAATTCCGGTTGCAACAGTTGCCATCAATGGTGCAATGAATGCCGCTATTCTGGCCGTACAGATGTTGGCTTTGAGTGATACAGAGCTCGCAGCTAAATTTGCAGACTACAAAACCGGCTTGAAAAAGAAAATAGTGAAAGCCAATGAAGAATTGAAAGAAGTAAAGTTCGAATATAAGACGAATTGATTCTTTAAACAAGCATTGCTGAAAAGCTGCGCTATAAAAAACACGGGCAGAAAATATTCTTTCCTTCTAATCAGGATAGGATATTTTCTGCCCGAAAATTTAAAACGAACATTTACAACCCCTTTAAAGATAAGGAATTAACCATGACCGATTTATTCAACTATTCACGCCGGGAAGCCTCCGAAGTAAACATTGGAGCTACTCCAATGGGCGGTGCTAATCCCATCCGCATCCAAAGTATGACCAATACCGTAACAATGGATACCGACGCTTGCATAGAACAAGCCAAACGGATTATCGACGCAGGCGGTGAATACGTGCGTCTCACCACACAAGGTGTGCGCGAAGCCGAAAACCTGAAAAATATAAATATCGGATTACGTTCACAAGGCTATGACACCCCCTTGGTAGCCGATGTGCATTTCAACCCCAAGGTAGCCGATGTAGCGGCACAATATGCAGAAAAGGTACGCATCAATCCGGGCAACTATGTAGACCCTGGACGCACTTTCAAGAAGTTGGAATACACCGATGAAGAGTATGCACAAGAAATAGAAAAGATACGCACCCGCTTCATCCCTTTTCTGAATATCTGTAAAGAGAACCATACCGCCATCCGCATCGGTGTAAACCACGGTTCTTTGTCAGACCGCATCATGTCACGATATGGTGATACCCCCGAAGGCATGGTAGAATCGTGCATGGAATTCCTCCGCATCTGTGTGGAAGGACATTTCACCGACGTCGTTATTTCCATCAAAGCCTCCAACACGGTAGTCATGGTAAAAACAGTCCGCTTGCTAGTAGCAGAAATGGAAAAGGAAGGCATGGCATTCCCCCTCCATCTGGGTGTGACCGAAGCCGGCGACGGTGAAGACGGACGTATCAAGTCGGCTTTAGGCATCGGCGCATTATTGTCCGACGGCTTAGGAGATACCATCCGCGTATCATTGAGCGAGGCCCCGGAAGCAGAGATTCCGGTAGCACGTAAACTGGTCGACTATATACTGACGCGTGAAAATCATCCCTTCATCCCCGGAAAAGAAGCGCCTGAATTCAATTACCTCTCCCCTTCACGCCGTAAGACAAAAGCCGTGCGCAATATTGGCGGCGATAACCTTCCGGTAGTAATCGCCGAACGTTTGGAAGGAGAGGACGAAATAAATCCCCAATTCAAGCCCGATTACATTTATTGCGGACAAACAATTCCCGAATCACGCGATAAGGGAACAGCCTATTTGGTAGATGCCGGTGCCTGGAATCCTGAAAAAGAAAATGTGTATCCCGCCTTCAACTATCAGCAAATGATAGAACTGCACCACACCCAGGCCGATTTAAAATTTCTGTTCCTGCCTTACATGGCAATGAATGAAGAAGTGATTGCCGCCCTTAAGTTACACCCGGAAGTGGTTATCATTGCACAAAGCAATCACCCCAACCGGTTAGGCGAATATCGCACCATGGTACATGAACTGATGACGGAAGGACTGGAAAATCCTGTTGTATTCTTCCAATACTATCAGGAAGAAGAAGCGGAGAACTTACAGATTAAGGCAGCCGCCGATATGGGTGCATTGATTTTTGATGGTTTCTGTGACGGTATCTTCATTTATAATCAAGGCTCACTGCCACACACCGTAGTAGATACTACCGCTTTCGGTATCCTGCAAGCCGGACGTATCCGCACCAGCAAGACAGAATACATCTCATGCCCCGGTTGCGGTCGTACTTTATATGATTTAGAATCGACTATTGCCCGAATCAAAGCCGCCACCTCTCATTTAAAAGGCTTAAAGATAGGCATCATGGGCTGTATCGTCAACGGACCAGGTGAAATGGCAGATGCCGATTACGGTTATGTAGGAGCCGGACGAGGTAAAATCAGCCTTTATAAGAAAAAAGAATGCATTGAAAAGAACATCCCTGAAGAACAGGCCGTAGAGAAATTAATTGAACTGATTAAGCTGAACGGCGATTATATTGAAATATAAAATATCTGTGCCATGAATTATCAGCAGATACTCGAAAATATTTATCAGGAGATACAACCTTTTGCCGGCATCGGCAAACAGGCTGACTATATTCCTGCATTGGCAAAAGTAGACCCGGATCAGTTTGGCATTTGCATCAATACCATTCAAGGAGAAACTTTCATGCTGGGACAAGCCGACACTCGTTTCTCCATCCAGAGTATTTCGAAAGTATTTTCACTTGCCGTATGCCTCAGTCTTGAGGGAGATGAATTGTGGAAAAGAGTGGGGAAAGAACCGTCGGGCACTGCCTTCAACTCCCTCGTACAATTGGAAGTTGAGAAAGGAATTCCCCGCAATCCGTTCATCAATGCCGGTGCCATTGTATTGGCAGATATACTTTTAAAGCACTCAGCGCATCCCGAAGAAGATTTCCTCCACTTTATCCGTAGTATCTGTGGTAATGATACTATTGATTACAATAAAGAGGTAGCGATATCCGAACGTGAAAAAGGTTATCTGAACGCAGCCATCGCCAATCTGCTGAAGTATCATCATAACATAGAGAATGACATCGAGCGCGTTCTTCATTTCTACTTCCTCCAATGTTCTGTTGAAATGAGCTGTTATGACTTATCCAAGGCTTTTCTGGCTTTTGCCAATCACAAACAGCCATTCGCATTTGGGAATACCAATCTTACCGCATCGCAAGTGAAGCGTATTAATGCCATTATGCAGACGTGCGGTTTTTACGATGAAGCGGGAGAGTTTTCTTACCTTGTGGGGCTACCCGGAAAGAGTGGTGTGGGCGGTGGCATAGCAGCTGTCTATCCATTGCGCTATTCGGTAGCAGTATGGAGCCCAAGATTGAACCAGAAAGGAAACTCGGTAATGGGAATTAAAGCATTGGAATTATTGACAACGCAAACGCAAGAATCTATCTTCTAGAAAATAAAAGTGAAGAGAGAACGATATCCATTCTATCGGAATCAGTTCTCTCTTCCTATTTTAACCAGCCATTTTATGACTTGCGTAGTACTACCTCACCGGGAGCCGGAGAATTACTTTCCCGCGGATTTAGCATTTCCTTACTGGATTGATTTCGATGCTTAATGCATAAATACCAAATGCCATCAATCTTCACAGGATTAAACATAAAAGCCATCGTCGGAGCATTTCCATCCACATCTTTCTTTGCAAATTCAATCTTATATTTAAGATCATTACATCCCTGAGTGGAAAAACTAAAATGCTCCAAATGATAATCCACAACCGGGAAGGTACTGAAATGCTTTTTAAGATTTTCCGCATTCTCATTTGTAAGTCTTACCGCTTCACCATCTTTAACCACATAAAGCATTCCTAACGCTGCTTCTATATTGCCCGCCTTCAAGCTATCCATACACTTCTGAGACATTTCGAGAACCGTAATGGAATCCGTCTTTGTCAATGAGCCGACGAATTCTTTTTCTGCATCAGCATAAGTCCTCATACGCTCTTTTGTTTCTTTTCGTCCACATGAAAACGACAAGCAACTTAATAATAAAATAAAAACGATTTTATCTATTTTCATTTGCAATACAATTAAGATTAGTCCACCAATAATAAAAGGTGCGCTGACAACAACGCACCTTCCATCTATTCAATTGCTAATAATGCAATACCTGTTCTATTACTGGTTTGCTTTCGTTGATTCAACATCACACTTGGCTACAGCTTTCAAAGTACCCCAATAATAAGTAATTTCCACCGGAATCCACAATGTGAATTTCTGAACATTACCTTCATTATTCTTGTAAACAATCTTAGTAGTATTCAATGCTGCAACATCTGCAATGTCTACAGTATTAGTAGCACTTTCTGCTCCATCTTCTGTAACGGACAACTGCAATTTATCTGTAACTTCAGAAACTTTCTTTCTAGTTCCGGTCAAGTCACATTCTGCATTGGCAATATCAACTTTAATAGTCTCGAATTCATAATAAGGATACAAAGAAACACCATTCTCTACAGCACTTTCGTACACACCGGCAGCATTCTTAACGATTAATGCTTCTTCACGCCAGTCCTTCAGGTCAAACAAATCACCTAAAACTATAGAAGAACCATTTGCTTGAGCATCAATGAATTTAGCTTGGTCACCATCAAGAACATCAACCGGACGCAAGAAACGTACCTTGAAGTTTTCTGTGCCTAAAGCCAACTTACACTCATCATAAGTAGCAACAATTTCAACATTTGCAAAATGCTTGGGAATCAAGTGACCGTATAAGTTCAAAAGTTTCTTAGCACTGTCGGTAGTTGCATAAGTCAGGGTTCCATCAGCAGCAATAGAAGCTACAAGATTATCTGCAACATCTGCTGTACCTACATACAATTTAGTGTGATCGGTACCACGAACAAGCTGGTACTTAACACCATTCTGGTTAGGATCTGCAATTTCAGGTTGTGCAGCCGCAAATTCATAAGAATAAGCTGTGCCCAAAACTTCCAAATCATAATACTGGTTTTGAGTTGCAGAAGTCTTAGCCACTTTAACCACATTGCCTTCAAAATTATCATCCAAATCCTTAGAATAATCCTCTACGGTCTTATCATTAGTAGCAGGTCTCGGAACATTCATACGCACAGTATCTCTCTTAGCTACAGTAGACTCTGTAGTAGGATACCAGTAAGCCTTGATCTTATCTCCGAATGTTACTTCCGGCTGTTTTGCTATAGTCACAGTAAACGGTACATATACAAAGAATTTTGTATCAGTCTTAGACTGGAAGCAAGCATACAATGTTACAGTGCGGCCTTCTAATTTAGAAATGGCATCCATTTCATCAAAGTCTGCTGTCCATGTAATAATATCATTCGTAGTTGTTACATTTGTAAAGTCACTAGAGATTGTCAACTCACCGTATACGTTATTTTCAACCTCAGCAAATGTCTTCTGACTGTCATTGGTGATGTAAGTCTTTCCAACTACAAAATTGAATGAATTAACAAATTCAGCCTTAGTCATCTTCAACGCTTCAATAATCTTACCGGACATATCATCCCATGTAATGCCATCTTCGAAGCCATCACATACATAAGGTTTAGTTGCATTAAATACCTCAGGCAAAGTTTGAATACCCAAATCCTTAACGATATGCAACTTAACATAACCTGCAAGGACAATGTTTTCGCCATCCATCAACTTAACCAATACGATAGGGGTTCTACCTACAGCAGAAATACCGTCTTCGTTCGTGCTACATGGAGTAGTATTGCCATTTGCATTTACATAGCAAGGAGTAAAGATACCATTGTTATTTACTGTACCATACTTATTTTCTTCTGTATTATTAGCACCTGTCTTATAACCTAACATTTCATATTCAAAATGCAAGCCATAATCAGCTACATCAGCATACGCCATAATCTGGTGTTCAGCATCATCAGCAGCAGCCTTAATATCAGCCTGAGTATAATGTACATTCAGATACTGAGTCAAGTCAAGAGTACCGCCATTATACTTAACGTCGATAGTTGCATCTTCTTTAGCTGCATCTTCACCTGTGATATACAGTTCATGCTGTTTAGCACCCAAAGCACAAGCAGTATTTTCTGTTTCCAATGTATTGAATGCAATCGCTTTAAAAGTAACAACAGCCGGCAAAATAGCAGCATAATCAGAAGTAACTGTTGTATCTTTGGCTTCTTCGTTCTGATAAGTACCGGTCAAAGCCATTACAGACACATTCTTGTCAGCTACAATTTTCAGTTCAGCAGGGTTTTCTACTTTATAAACCACTTCCAAATCACCATTAGCCAATTGTTGGCTAGTACTGTATACCGGTTTAGGAGTTACAGCAGCACGTACAGATGCATCCACATATTCAGGTTCACTATATAAGAATCCCCAAGCGACATTGGTCAAATTTGCTGTGGTAGGATTTACACGATAAACAGCTTTAGCTAAAGAGCCAATTGTATAATCACCTTCAGCAGCAACATTTATAAGGGTATTTTTTTCAGCGATAGTAAACTCAGCTCCCTCAGCATTTTTCTCGCCTTCGCTTTTTCCTGTAAATGCTTTATAAATACCTTGAGCATAAGGATAACGAGTCGCTTCGATACCATTTTCATACAAAGCAGGAACGAACACCAAACTACTCAGCTTATCACCGATAATAGCTAGCAATTCATTTCTAAGTTCTTTAATTCTACGGTCAATTTCAGCCATTTCAGCTTTACCCGCATTTTGTTTCAGGTTATCAACATCCGACTTAACTGAATTTAAAGTAGACTCAATAGTACCTAACTTATCTTCCAAGTTGTCAACTTTAGTCTGAGCAGCAGTCACTTTCTCTGTCAAGCTTGTTATAACAGCAGCATCAGCCTTACCTGCTATCGCAGCTTCCAAAGCAGCCTTAGCTGTCGCCAGTTCAGAAGTTGCGCTCTGCTTAGCTGCATCAATATTAGCCTGCAACTGGGCGATCTGAGTACTCAGCGTCTCGGGAGTAACAAGCTTGTCAATTTGTCCTTGCAAATTATCGATGTCATCATCGTAGTCCTTACAAGATACAAATGTTCCTGTCGAGGTAACCATTAAGGCTCCGAACAGGATTGCACTTAAAAACTTTTTGTTCATAATAGAAAAACTTTAAATTTATAAATTTAAAAAACTAAAATTGGTTATACATAATCTATTGGTTCTGAGAGGTCTGTCCTCTGTTCATACAAAAGGTAACGTTTGGGAGATACCCCCACCAGTTTACTGAAAGCAGCATAAAATGTACTTCGCGACAGAAAACCACACCGTCCGGGAAGCTCTTCCAACGAACACTTACCTGAGCGGAGCAGTTCTTTGGCATATTCCACGCGGTATGTGTTCACCAAATCTTTCAGATGGCAACCGAAATAGCGGTTTACCACGTTCGACAGATAGGTCTGATTCGTTTCAATCATCTCGCTCAACTTATTCAGTGAGAGCCTCGGGTCAAGAAACACCTGACGCACTTCCAAATAGTACAATACATATTTATATAGCTCACAATCAACTTTTCTTGCTTTTTCCATTCCATGACCTGTGAACTTCTGTTCCCAATAAATATGGGCAGCCCGAAAAAGCAGTTTCTTCTGCCTTTCGGAAGTAAAAGTGCGCTTGTCACGGTGTAAGAACAGATAGTCCATTGTATTCCATTTTTACTATTCTAATACTAAATAAATACACATACTTTCAGCCCATTTTAAAGAGCCAAAATCGGTGTATCTCTTAGTAAGAGATATGCCGAACATACATAATCACCTTATTATTAATTATTTAAGGCAATAAAAAATTGTCCTAAAACTTATAACTAAAGATATTTTTGCACTTGACTCGTGATTTTTCTTCTCAAAAAGTTTTAATTATCAAAACTTTGTGTAAATTTGCAGCGAAATGTATATCTCTTACTAAGAGATATACATTTTTTCAAGTTTCTCCCCTAGAGCTATTCAACACATAATCAGCATATTAGCCTTATCCCCACACCTATTTCCTATCACTTTAGGCAGTGTTTAAAAATGTAAAAACACACATTCTAAGGAACTTATAGATTTTCTCCGAATACTTAATAGTTTCTGAAAAAGAACTAAGGCTTTTTCAAAAAGGCTCCATCACTTTCAGAGATGAGTATGTTAGCCCAAACATAAGGTAGCATAACCAATGCAATTTTAGACGAACCATTTGAGCAAACCCTTTTAAACATTTATCTCAAATTTCTTTGTCCATAAACAAGATGAGCTAATTTATTTTACTATGTTTGTGAAGTACAACGTAAATCTACTTATATATGGGAACACAAAAAGATACAGAGAAAAAGATTGTATTAATGAAACGCAAAAGAAAATTGTATTTTACCGGAGCACTCATTTTTGCCATAGGAGCATTAATAACTCCTATTCTCCTTACACAATTAGATATCTGTGTCATCCATTTGGGAGAGCCTAAAGATGTAGGAAGCATTATTGGCGGCATTACAAGCCCTTTTTTAACTCTACTTGCTATTTGGCTCACATTTGAAGCTTTTTGGGTTCAATATGAGTCCAACCAACATCAGATAGAGATTAGCCAAAACCAAGAAGAAATTAGCTTAAAGCAAGAAGCCGAGGCAGCAAAACAACGCATGGATATAAAGAAAGAGCGCTTTGAAAACAAGTTCTTCCGCTTTTTGGACTTACTACACAACCAAGAAGCAGGTATCCACATGACTAATGTAGGAGATGCAAAACAGGTATTCCATTTTATGTTTTATGAATTCAAGGCTATCTACTATTTAGTACACATCTCAAATGTATATAAAGGATGTCATGATAGAAAAAAATATGAGCTAGAACAATCATACTATTTATTTCTGAATGGAGTAAGCAAATCATCAATTTCAAGATTATCGGAAACCTGTTCAGACAAGTTACAGAAAAAAATAAAAGAACTGAATAACGTACTCTTATTATTACAGGAATCATTCCTTATAAATGGCGGTAAGCCCAAATATCTAAAAGATTATGGAAACGCCAACATTAAACTGTTTGACGGTCATCGATTAAGGTTAATATCCTATTATCGCACTGTTTGTACTATTGTCCAATATGTATATCAAAACATTCAAAACCAATCAATAAAGGAAGAAGAGAAAAACGTTTATAGAAATATCTTATTATCTCAGTTGTCGGAACATGAAATTGCATTGCTTAAAATAATATATAAGTTTGACAAACTACAAAATGTTAAGTTTATCCTTAGCGAATATGAGCAATTGGTAGATTGTTTCTTTAGCAAGACATTATCTCAATACATTGTCTCCGAAACCATGAACTGCGATTCTGATCGGTTTATTGATGTATAATAAAAAAGGAGAAGAGTATAAACCTCTCCTCCTCTTTTTATTCTAAATGAAACAGTAGTCAATAACTATTATTTCAATGTAAGAGTTACGTCACATGCTTTAACATAGCCCCAGATATCGGTAACCGTAACAGTCAATTTCGGATTAGATTCTCCTGTAGTTGATTCACCTTTCACTACAATCTTACCATGCTTGTCTGCCGTAGCTCCGGTAGCCGCAGTCATTTTAACTTCAGTAAGCAAAGCCGGTTTATCATTTTCTGATTCTTTTGCTTCAACTTTCTCGATTTGAGGATCAGCCCATGCCAATGCGCCGTTTTCGCCAACTGCATCAGGAACTACATTGTATGCATTGGTTGTTTTGTTAGTATAGTCATAACCCTTAATCATTGCAGAAGTAATGGAAGCACCTGTTTTCAGGTCATTACGATTTACCTCAATCGGTTTACCATCTACACCTGATACTGTACCTTCATAAATCGGACTCATCAATTTAATCTGGAATGAGTATTCTTTTTCTGCAGTTTCAGTATATTTCCAACCTTCATAATCATCAGCAGAAGCAATTACTGTCAATGCTTCACCATAACCATACTCACGCATGTCTGTTTTACTCTTAGTAACTTTTTCATTCAAACCGACATAGATGTTTTCAAATGTTGCGTTGCTGGTTACCTCTTCATAAGAAGTACTCGGTTCTTTCGCTTCTTCATCTTCGTCTGTTGTTTCCTCTGCTACAGTTGTTTCTGAGACCTTTTTAAATTTAGCAATAGCTTTTGAAGATTTCTTGTCTGCACCCAGTTGATCGTCATCCTTAAAGTCAATAGTAGTATCCAAATACTTCTTGAAGTACTTAGTCAACAGAACTGATTTTTCAGCAACCTTGCCATTGCTGCCAATTCCATTACCAAGATAGAAATAAGCATTGATTGCGTTAGTAGTCTTGTCTTGGAATGCCGGTTCAATTTCAAATGCTTCAGACAATGCCGGAGCCACGAACTTAACAGGAACTACGATGCTGTTCAATACTGACAAATTCTTGTCTTGGAATGTGATACTTACATAATAAGTTGTGTTCAACTTCATTCCGGCATTCTTAGCCTTTCCGTTGTCAATAGTCAGACGAATATAGTTGGCTTCATCAGCAGCAGCTGCTACAGCGGCATCTTTCTTAGATTCTTTCAGAATAGAAGGAGTGAACAAGGCTTTATCGGCAATCACACTAGATACTTCACCACTCAATACACCATCTTCATATTTTTCATACAGCGCATAAGTTGTCTCGTTAATATCAGCATTCAATGCCCAAGTCTGCAACTTAGCACCTAAATTGCTCTTCATCAATGCCAAATCAATATTAAAGTAGTTGTCTTTATCAGCAATATTCTTGGTTATCAGTTGATAATCCTTAGTAGGAGCAATTACGGTTGACAATGAGATTTTGACAGAAGTCTTTTGAGTCTTACCGGTATTATCCACAGTATAGATATCCATCGGAAACTCTCCCTGAAGAGAAGCTTCATCCGGATTCTTGCCTACAGTAAACTTATGAGTAGCATTATCCCAAGTCACACCGAATGCATTCTTATAGGTATCTTTCACATCAAAGAACATATCATACAGAGCGGCAGGGTTATCAAATGTTACTTCGTATGCCTTACCCACTTCTATTCCGGTGAACTCTTCGGCTGTTTCAGCACCAAGGTCTTTATCTACGTCCGCGTTGATATTATATTTAGCCAACCCTTCTGCCTCACCTGTATTCACTACAACCTTATAAGCTGTGCGATAAGAAGAATTTGCATTTACAGCATAACCTATATATTTAGTGTCTTCACCATCTTTTACTTCAATAGCTTCCAATTCTTCCTTGAAATCACCAGCATTCGCCTTGGCTACTACAAAGTTATCCAGCACCAATGTATACAGTCCATTGCCATAAGCAGCTTTTGACTGTACGGTCTGAGGTACGGTCTGATATTCTTCTTTATATTCCTTAGCAGTCAGCTCAACATAGTTCAATGTTTCGTTCTTGCTGTTAGTCAGCGTAAATGTGATGCCGGTAGCATCGATATCCACAGGGTTAATGCGCAAGTCAATAGGGTCCTTAGCAACATTGGAATATACCACATCACCGGCGTTCGGCAAAGTTTTGGGACCTTTCCAGTCTGATGCCTTTGTAATGACGTTCTTGTTTTGTTCCAAATTCCAGGGGGTGGCAGCTGCAAGCGTCAATATCTTGTTCACACCCAAAGACAAGCCTGTAATTCTGGAAGTGGCAGTCGGCAATTTCACTTCAGTTGCTTTACCGTCTTTATCATAAATAGTCAAAGTAAAGCCGTCAGTCTGAGAACCGGTAACTGTTACGCCTGATGCAGGAATACCGGTTGTCTTGTAAGTGCCGTCTTCTTGCAACACAGCCCATTTGCCGTCTTCAACCTTAACAGCCGGCTTGAATTCAGTAACAGGAGCGTCAGCAGACACTTTAATGCCTGTTGCCTTGTTGTCAATGTAAAGTTCACCGTTTTCCACCTTACAGATTGAGCCTACTTCATCTTTCAGTTCAATAGTCTTGTTTCCGGCATTTTTGAAAGAGACAACAATATTATCGCCATCTTTGGCTACATTGGTAACATAGTCACCCTCACCGATTAACTTTTTCAGTTCTTCGATGCCTGCTTTGTTAGCGTCAATTTGTCCCTGCAAGTCCTTGATGTCATCGTCGTAATCTTTACAAGACACAAATGTTCCTGTTGAGGTAACCATCAAGGCTCCGAACAGGATTGCACTTAAAAATTTTTTGTTCATAATAGAAAAACTTTAAATTTATAAATTTAAAAAACTAAAATTGGTTATACATATTCTATTGGTTCTGAGGGCTGTATCGCCCTCTGTTCTTGTTTCATATATCTTTTGGGAGAGACACCCGTCACCTTTTTAAAGGAGGTATAAAATGTACTTCGCGACAGAAACCCGCAGCGTTGGGGCAGCTCCTCCAACGGACATTTGCCTGAGCGGAGCAGTTCTTTGGCATATTCCACGCGGTATGTGTTCACCAAATCTTTCAGATGGCAACCGAAATAGCGGTTTACTACGTTCGACAGATAGGTTTGGTTCGTTTCAATCATCTCACTCAGCTTCTTCAGTGAGAGCTTCGGGTCAAGGAACACCTGGCGCACTTCCAAATAGTACAATACATATTTATATAGCTCACAATCGACTTTCCTTGCCTGCTCCACGTTACGGCCTGCAAACTTCTGCTCCCAGTAAAGATGGGCAGCCCGGAAGAGCAGATTCTTCTGCCTTTCGGAAGTAAAGGTGCGCTTGTCGCGGTGTAGAAACAGGTAGTCCATTGTACTCTCTTTTTATCGTCTCTTTTTCAGATAAATACACATTTTCCAAACCCTTAAAAAAGGGTTGCGTTCAGTATATCTCTTACTAAGAGATACACCGAACGCACATAACCGCTTTATTATTAATTGTTTAAGCCGATAAAAAACTGTCCTACAACTTAAGACTAAAGATATTTTTGCATTTGACCTGTGATTTTTCTTCTCAAAAAGTTTTAATTATCAAAACTTTGTGTAAATTTGCAGCGAAAAGTGTATCTCTTAGTAAGAGATACACTTTTTTTCTTCTTCCTCCCCCAATTTTATTCATCACATTCCCAATAGATTAAGCATCATCAAATGTTTGTTTTACTCCTGCTCTGTAAATCTTAACGGATGTCAACGTATCATAATGGAAAGACCTTGAAGTTTTTGGAAAAGACCAAAGAGTTTCCGAAAAAGACTTAAGTCTTTTTCAAAAAGACATAGAACTTTTCGCAAAAGCCGAAGCATTTGAAAAATCATATAGTTGCTAATTTGACCATTCCCTCTGCCGAATCGAATATTTGTTCCTAATTTCGGCAGAGTCTTCTATTGTATAATCCATCCACGAGGATAATCTTTCTACAATCCATCGCCTTTGGATGGGGCTAATAACCAGTCAATATCCAACAAAGCCACCCATTTGCGATAGCAGTGATAAACTAACTGTGTTTTTTCACCCTACAAGCAGAAATCTGCTTCTTCCTTACACCTTTCATTCGTTGCTGAAACGCCCTGTTGATGGGGCTCCGGTAGTGAAGGGACGTCTCGTCATCACCCTTTCAGCCTCCCTTCATTTGTAGAATTTCTTCCGGCGGGACAAATACTGAAGGCAGATTGTGAAAGGACCTGGAAAGCGCGGCTGAAGGGAGGATGAGGAGATGTGCTGTCATCTTTAACCATCTGATAGCCAGTGTGTACTCATTAAAATATAGGGATGAAGGGAGAAGAGGGAATGACCGGCTTCATGAGGGGAAACTCCCATCTGCCCCTACATGAAAAACATGCCGGGCTTTTAAAAAAAGGTGCTGAAGTTTTTAAGAAACATACCGAGCTTTTTTGAAAACTTCAAGGTCTTTTTTGCAGCATAGGAGTGTGTCAAAACTAAACCGGGCTATCCCATCGTCAGCTGTAGGGGCAGGGTTCGCCTGCCCGAAGACACAAAACAAACTGTTTTCGGGCGAGCAAACCTCGCCCCTACGCACGAAACGACAGCATTATCCACTGTAGTGTACGCATCGGGCTACACATACGGTGGCATAGGCCTGCACGTACGTACGCATCGGGCCACACGTATATACGTATAGGCCTACACGTACGTACGCGTAAGCCTACATATATATATGCCATGAAGTGTCAGGTTCCGTAATATCAAATGGACACCTATAAGATTATTATCGAGGAAATATTAAGCAAGCTTATCATAAGTCTTTCCATAAAGGAGCCCCTAAAAAAATTACCCCCGCCACAATTACTTGCGACGAGGGTAAGCTTTATTAGGAATAGTTTTTAAAACCTGCTCTAAAAACTATTATTTTGCAACGTTAGGAACAACTGTCATGTTCATTTCAATTACACGTTCGTTACCAAAGCAATCCTGAACTGTAATCTTCAATATAGAAGGAACATTGGCACCAATATTAGAATCCTTCTTAAGAGCTTCCAAATATTCAGGTGTTTTACCATCAGCACTCCAACTAATTCCGAAGTATTCAGAAATTTCGCCTGTTGAAACTGTTACGAAAGAACATTTCTCAGGTATAATCTTCAAGCCTTTTGCCTCAGCCAATACTGCATCATAGATGGCGTAATAAGAGCTCTTGCCTTCGATTACATTATCCAAAGTGACAACATCCTTACCATTCATGTACTTGAAGTCTACACCATATTTTATCTTTTGTGCGGCTGCTTTATAGGCATCACTTGCCCAATCGAATGTATAAGACTTGCCATAAATATTGCTATAAATAGCCTTCCAGCCATCTGCTGCATTATCTATTACAATATCCTGAGTAGGAGTCTTAGATGAAACCTTACCATAGTTGTACTTAACGACTACATCATAAGGAGTTACATCATCAATCATTGCAAATTCATCCTTAGATTTATCATCAAGGCTCAAAACAGTATTACCGAAACCTTCAACCTTTCTATTTACAATCGGATTGTTGGTTGTGAAGAAGAATGTGTACTTCTTTACATCACTGATAGTGGCATCAACATTGAACATTTCATTGGTCTTCATTGTAGCTTCGGTAGCAGTTACAGGAGTAAATGCATCAGGAATAACATAGCACAAGTATGTCTTCTTGTCAGCTTGCAATTGATTTTCCTTCCATGCAGTACCTGCAGGCAAAGTAGTCGGAACAACCTTAGTCATAGAAACATTCAGAGTAGCAATAGCTACATCTTTATCATTCTTGAAGCTGATAGTACCGTTATAAACTTGGTCGTCAACATAATCAGTTACAGCGATATCCTTTGTACGAGTAGTATAGATACTCTTAACCTTAGCCAACTCCTTCAAGTCTTTACTATTAAAGTAAGTAATATCTTGAATAGAACCATCTTGCATTTCAAATTTAACCTGGAATGCATCTTTTGAGTAAGGTTCACCCATCCAAGAGCCACTCAAGTGATAAACTTTATCAGTTACTAATTCAACACCGGCAATTGTACCTTTTGCCTCAGCATACTTATCCTTCATTTCAACTGCAACGTCAACCTTACCAGATAAGTTCTTATTGTAAGCGACATTAGCATCTGCAATGATAGTTGTCTTAGCAGAGATTACATCTGTAACAGCACCTACGCGTACATAGAATGCACGACCATCCGGGTCAACCAAAGTACCATTAGAGTTTACAGCGTAAACACGGAAACCGATAACGTCATTGATGTTGTCAGCAGTGAAACCGATTGTTGCCTCGCCACCTGTAGTCTTCACATCATATACAGTATTGATACCGGTAATCTTCGGTTCATAAATTTCTGTCCAAGCCTTGATTTCAGAATCGTCTGAAGACAAAGCACGTTCTTTATCCAATACTACATAGAAGTGAGTAGCTGATGCCAACATATTGTCTGCCAATTTCACTTTGAATGAATTTGCAGTAGAAGACACAACCGGTTTTTCAACTTTTCCAGTTGCTTGACTCAAGCATGTGTTTTGGCGGTCATCCTCAGTATCTTCTTTTGTATTAGCCAAAGCACCTTTAAATATAGGAGTAGCAGCAGGAGCATCGGTCCATGTGTATTCAGTAGGAGCCTTTGTTCCATCAACATCTTCTTCACTCTCACTAAAACGGTTGTGCAGATTTTTAACTTTCCAACCATCAGTTCCGGCCCATACATTGAAATCAAGTGTTGCCTTCGCTTCAGAATTGTCTTTTGTAAACGCTAAAGCATATTCAGATACTGCAGCTCTGGCAGCATTGTCTGTATCAGCAACCTTCACCGCAAATAAGACAGACTTTTCTTCAGTAACTACATTATAATCTGGATTGCCAAACAGCTTATCTTTTTCTTCTGATTTAACAACGGTTGTAGCCTTGTCATAAGCAGTTTCATCATATTTATCACCCACTTCCAAGTTTACAGTCCACAATCCTGTTGCTGAAATACCGGCGCGTGACAATACTTCACCTTTGTAAGCCTCTATACCTGTTACTTTCACCAAACCTTTTTCAACCAAGTCTACCGGAGTAGTACCGTCCAGTTGAGTACTGATAAAGTGAATGTCTCCTGCATTTAAAGTTGCAGTAACGGGAGAAACGCGAACAACCAAGGTAGCTCTCAGTTTGCTTCTTTCACCCTTAGTGAATTTAACAGCACCCGGCATTCCTTCACCGAAAGTCCAGTCAGCGATTGATTTGGCAGAAAGCAGTTCAATGTTGGCTGCTCCAAGTTTCACATTTTCACCATTAATGATAGCACCGTTAGCCGAAGCATACAGAGAAACGTGAGTTACACCTTTGGCAATAGCAGCCCAAACCAAATCCAAGTTGGAGTTGATTGCTGAAATCTGATTAGACAAGGTTGTCAGTTCAGTAGCCATAGTTTCCAGTGTAGCCTGGATAGCTGCAATAGCATCTTGAGTTTCTTTCACATCGAATGCCTTCAGGCCATCCAAGATTTCCTGTTGTTCACCCAATGTAACCAGAATGCCTTCAATGGCAGTCTTGTTGGCAGCTACAGCCTCATCGTTTGACAAGATATAGGCATCCAAAGCCTTTTTCTGAGCACCGATAGCAGCTTCATTTTTACCGATAGCTACCTTATTGGCTTTCACTTCAGCATCCAATGCAGTCAGTGTGCCTGCCAATTTAGTATCAGCATCAGCCAAAGCAGCTAAAGTTTCTTCGGTAGTTGTCTGAAATGCCTGCAAAGCATTGATTTTACCGTTTACCTCAGCAATAGAAGCTTCGATTTCTGTAATATCACCTTTTACAGCCTGAATTTCCTCGTCGGTTGCAGTCTGCAATTTAGTGATAGCAGCTTCCAACTCTGCCTTTACACCGGCGAGTTCTTCTGCAGCTGCAGCAATAGCAGTCTTCTGAGCTTCCAAAGCAGCCTTTTCAGCGGCATCTTTCACTTCTGCTATTTTGCCTTCCAAGCCGGTCTGAGCCGTTTGCAGGCTGGCGATAGAAGATTCAATGGCAGTGACCTTATCGCTCAGGTCAGTCTTCTGCTTGTCGATTTGCTCCTGCAAGTCCTTGATGTCGTCATCATAGTCTTTACAAGACACGAATGTTCCTGTTGACGAAACCATCAAGGCTCCGAACAGGATTGCACTTAAAAACTTTTTGTTCATAATAGAAAAACTTTAAATTTATAAATTTAAAAAACTAAAATTGGTTATACATATTCTATCGGTTCTGAGGGCACAGCCCTCTGTTCTTGTTTCATATATTTTTTTGGAGAGGCGCCCGTCATCTTCTTAAAAGCGGCGTAGAATGTGCTTCGTGACAGGAATCCGCAATGTTGGGGCAGCTCATCTAGCGTATATGTGTCCGAACGGAGCAGTTCCTTGGCATATTCTACCCGGTACTTGTTCAGCAAATCCTTCAGGTGGCAACCGAAGTAGCGGTTCACCACATTGGACAGATAAGTCTGGTTCGTTTCAATCATATCGCTCAACTTATTCAGTGAGAGCTTCGGGTCAAGGAACACCTGGCGCACTTCCAAATAGTACAATACATATTTATATAGCTCACAATCGACTTTCCTTGCCTGCTCCACGTTACGGCCTGCAAACTTCTGCTCCCAGTAAAGATGGGCAGCCCGGAAGAGCAGATTCTTCTGCCTTTCGGAAGTAAAGGTGCGCTTGTCGCGATGTAGGAACAGGTAGTCCATTGTACTCTCTTTTTATCGTCTCTATTTCAGATAAATACACATTTTTCAAACCCTTAAAAAAGGGTTGCGTTCGGTGCATCTCTTACTAAGAGATACACTGAACGCGCATAATCGCTTTATTATTAATTATTTAAGTCGATAAAAAAGTGTCCTATAACTTAAGACTAAAGATATTTTTGCATTTAGCTTGTGATTTTTCTTCTCAAAAAGTTTTAATTATCAAAACTTTGTGTAAATTTGCAGCGAAAAGTGTATCTCTTAGTAAGAGATACACTTTTTTTCTTCTTTCTCCCAAAACCTTATTCACCACGTTCCCAATAGATTAAGCATCATCAAGTGTTTGTTTTACTTCTGTTCCGTAAATCTTAACGGATGTCAACGTATCATAATGACACATTCTGCAAGTTTTGAGAAAAGACCAAAGAGTTTCCGAAAAAGACTTAAGCCTTTTTCAAAAACGTGGGGAGTTTTAATCGAAACAGATATTGGGGAGAAGAAAAAAGGTGATGGCAGCACTCTTTTCCAAATAGGAAAGAAAGTACTGCCATCACCTTTTTCACCCCTGTTTGTGGGTTTTCCGAAAGAAAATCTATTATTTATCTGTCGGGACAGACAGGATTTTAATATATCCTTCTTTGTCTTTTAATGTTTTGATAGCCTGAGTCAAGTCAGCGTCATCTTTCATGCGTTCCAATATCACACCACGCTGGAAATAATGACGTTTCACGATTTCTTCGGCTATCGCTTTCTTTATCTGTTTGGAGAAACGATTCAATTCATGGTCCAGATTATGCGTCAGTTTCTTTTCCAAAGCTGCAAATTCTTCGGATGCCCCTTCCATATAACCTTCAAACTCGGCAATCTCCTTCAAGTTCTTCAGCGATTTCTCACTTTGGCGGTCATAAGTAAAATTGCGCTTCTTCAACATCTGCTTGAAATCATTATAGTCGGCATCTGTCACTGAGAAGTCTTTCACTTCACCAATGCCGGGATGCTTAATACAGTACTGGGTGGCGTAATCAAAAATCATATCATCATTCAACAAGTAGAACATGATATTGGGGAAACGCTCTGCCTTGACTTCTACATCGGGACGGATACCACCGCCATCGCGCACCTCACGTCCCACAGCCGTATGAAATACAGTAGTCAGACTGTCAGGAATGCGTGCCACCGAACCGTCGGCATTGCGTTTGGCATAATCAATGGCCTGAATACAGCGTCCGCTGGGAATGTAATATTTGGCAGTTGTCACCTTCATGCTACTATTATAAGGAAGTTCACGCGGAACTTGTACCAAACCCTTTCCATAGGTGCGGTTACCCACAATCACAGCACGGTCAAGGTCCTGCAAAGAACCGGAAACGATTTCGGCTGCCGATGCCGTAGCACCATCTACCAGCACGGCCAAAGGAATTTCCGTATCTATCGGCTCATTGGATGTCTTATAAATGCTGCCGGCTTGCTTAATCTTGCCCTTAGTCACTACTATTTCTTTGCCTTTCGGCACAAAGAAGTTTACCACATTCACAGCTTCGCCCAATAGTCCTCCACCATTTCCACGCAAATCGAGAACAATAGAAGCCGCTCCCTGCTGCTTCAACTCAATCAACGCTTTCTTTATATCCTTGGAACATCCTTCGATAGCAAAAGTACTGATGGCAATATAGCCTATATTCTCATCTACCATGCCATAGTAAGGGACAGGATTGGTGCGGATGGTTCCGCGCGTAATCTTCAATTCCAACGGCACATAAGTGCTGTCTGCCGTGGGGCGTTCCAACTTCAGCACACAAGTAGTGCCGGGTTCGCCACGCAGATTGTCACTGACATAAGAAGTCAGTTCGTTGGGCGTTCTGTCTCCCTGTGCCATGTCCTTGCCGTTTATCTCCATAATAATATCTCCCGCCTGCAAACCGGCTTCGGCTGCCGGACTTCCTTCCGAAGGCTCGATAATGGCAACACGCTTGCGAGGAGTGTAATAACGGATAATAGAACCGATACCGCCGAACTTTCCACTGGTCATTTCTTTCAGTGTGTTATCCTCTTCAGGATAATACTCCGTATAAGGGTCGGTCTGTGCAAGCATCGCCTCGATGCTATAATTGATTACCTTTTCGGGATCAATCGTATCCACATAGAACATATCCAGTTCCTTGAATACCGCATTGAAGATATCCAGGTTCTTAGCTATCTGAAAGTTACGGTCATCGCCTTTGCTAAAACTGAAAAGAGCACTTCCTGCCAAGCCGACACACGCTATAAATAATAAACTCTTAGTATTCCACTTCATTCTTTTATGTATTTGTTAACCGCAAATTAATACATTATTCTAATCAGGACTGCAGAAGCGCCGCTATATTTAACTTTATTTCGTCCCATTTTTTCTTTGATAAGGTTGTGCCCACCACTTGTATCACATTGGATGCCAAAATGGAACCGATAATGGAACATTTCTCCAAAGAATAGCCGCACGTGAGTCCGTAAAGGAACCCGGCAGCATAATAATCGCCCGCTCCGGTGGTGTCGACCACTTTTTTCACCGGCGGAATCTCCAGTTTGATACATTCCGTACCTTTCTTGATACAGGAACCTTGCGCACCAAGTTTCACAACCACCACACTGCACATGGCAGAAATTTCATTGATGGCTTCCCACGCATCTTTTCCCGTATAGGCACGCGCTTCTTCTTCATTGGCAAAAACGATGTCGACATACTTATTTACCAAAGTAGTAAAGAAGTCCAGTTCCTCCGCCACAATATTATAACTGGCCATATCCAGACAAATCTGTGCACCGGCTTCTTTAGCCAACTGCATGGCACGAAGAATCAAATCATGGTCTTGCACCAAATAACCCTCTATATATAGATAGGCATATCCTTTAAACATATCCAATGTGAGATTTTCGGCTTTCATGGTTGCCGCTGCCCCCAAATAAGTACCAAAAGTACGCTCCCCATCGGGAGATATAAAGGTAGAAGCAACCCCCGTAGGCAAATCGCCGACTAACAAATTCATGTCTATACCACGCTTCAAACCATTCTTTTTAAAATATTGCCCAAAATCATCTTTTCCTATTTTGCCGATGAAACCGGGCTGCGCTCCAAGGTTAGCCAACGCCAAAACCGTATTTCCGGCAGAGCCTCCCGTTGCTTTATGAGTCTTCATATCAGCAATTTCATCTCTGATTTTCAGAAACTTAGCTTCATCTATAAGTTGCATACTTCCTTTGGGCAAATTCATTTCATCCAACAGTGCATCGCCTTGCAAAGTAACAAGAACGTCAACCAATGCATTGCCCATTCCAATTATTTTATCCATTTACCTAAAATTTTTCTGCAAAGATATTGCATATTTCGAAAAAACCTATTATCTTTGCACCGCAATTAAGAAAAAAAACATTCTTCCTTAGCTCAGTCGGTTAGAGCATCTGACTGTTAATCAGAGGGTCCTTGGTTCAAGTCCAAGAGGAAGAGCGAAAAGAATTAATTGCAAATTCTTCCTTAGCTCAGTCGGTTAGAGCATCTGACTGTTAATCAGAGGGTCCTTGGTTCAAGTCCAAGAGGAAGAGCACAAAGGTTCGCAAATGCGAACCTTTTTTGTTTCTTATAAACTTAAAGAGGTGTGCCAAAACACCAACTTTGGAATTTTGACGCACCTCCTACGATAATATCAATAAGGTATAAGATTGGACAAAATCTTTTGTGTATACCATGGGTCATCAATGGTTTTCAACTGTCGGCCCATTTCTTCGCACAGTTCTTTTACGACTGCCGGATGTTCTTCCAACGGCAAGTTATGAAGTTGATAAGGATCGTTCCAGTCATCAAAAAGCAAGCTTTGCGTAAGTTCCTTATTCTTCTTGTCTACATAAAATGCCAATGTATAGCGGGCTGTCTTTATGCCTCTCGCCTTCGGGAAATAACTGACCACCAAACCGTCTTTATCCTTGTCTCCATCTACATTCTGAATATAAAGTGCACCGGAAGGACGTGGAACAACATCATCTGCTCCATAAAACAGAGAGGCATAGTTGATTCCTTGCACATTGTCGGGAATATCCTTATCCAAATGACTCAAGCCCAACAAAGTAGGCATAATGTCTGGTGAAGACAACAGCAAACTATCCACCCTCGGACGGATATGTCCCGGATAACGAACCATGAACGGAACATTCATCGACTCTGCATAAGGAGAATTTTTCGGGTCATCCGTAGACTGGCTACACATCGTTTCGCCATGATCGGAAGTAAAGACCACAATGGTATTCTTGTCCAACCCCAGTTCTTTCAGGCAATCAAGAATTTCACCGAATGCACGGTCTACTCCCGTAACCGAAGCAAAATAATAACGTGCCGATTCTGCCTTGGGACGGTTTCTGTCGGCATTCGGACGAATCAGCAGACTGTCGATAGGCTTATCCTTATACAGATTGAAGTCTTCCTCCATGCAGTCATTCAGTGTGCGATAAGGACTATGAGGCGGATTCATTCCCACCATAATAAAGAAAGGTTTTCCGGTATCACGCTGTTTTTCTTTATTCCTGAGATAAGCGATTACTTGCTTGGCTTCGTGCAAAGGCGACCATTCTTTCGGTTCATGGCGTTTGCCGGCAGTATCCCAATAATGTGGATTCTTATGCACGTCAAAAGTACCGTAAGAATACCAGTAATTAAAACCGTGACGACGCTCGGGCGGAGTATAAGCATCCCACACCGGACGCTGCTCTTCTACATACTCACCGGGATGTGCCGGATCATTGGGAGTGGGGAAGTCTGCGTGCAGCTTTCCAAAGTAAGCACATTCATAACCATTTTTGCTGAACACGTCACTGACACATTCCACATCCGTACGCAATGAACTGATGGGGCGTTTGGAATTACAATTCAGAGGGACACCACTCTTGTTAGGATACATTCCGGTCAACAGACAACCACGGTGAGGGCTACTCAGCGGACAATTACTCATGGCGGAAGAGAGTACCAGCGACTCTCGGGCAAAGTTGTTGAGATGAGGGGTATGCACAGGATCGGCCTTGAAATTAACGTGTCGGCTGAATCCTTCTTCGTTCCAGAAACCCATAGCCATGTTGCGGTATTGGTCCGGAAATACATAAATAATGTTCGGGCGTTCTGCCACGACAGCAGAATCTTGTTTGCCGGCATTGCCGCATGACAACAGGCCAACTCCTCCCAGTAACGGTAAAATCAGGTTCTTCATAATAATTTATCTTTCGAAATGTTTTTCGCTTAAAAATCCGGTCTCATTGCTTTACAGCATAGCGAAGATAGGCCATTTCTTTCTATTTCATAGTTCCATTTCGTCCATAATAGGGAGAAAATTGTGTATTTGCTTTCTTTAAAAGGAAAGAAGAATGATTTTCAGACAGAAGAACAAGTAAGGAAAGAGAAAAACCTGGAAAGTTCCTTTGTTCTTCTGCCGAAAGAAATAATGTCTATCAGCCCACTTCACCACGCATGCGATCTTCGAAAGCGGCAAGTGCGGCCTTTGCTCCTTCACCCATAGCAATGATAATCTGCTTATAGGATACGTCCGTTACATCTCCCGCAGCATAAACACCCTTCACAGAAGTACGGCCGTTCTTGTCGGTCAGGATTTCTCCCATGCGGTTCGTTTCCACCAAATCCTTGAATAAAGCGCTATTGGCAGTCAGACCAATCTGAACGAAAATGCCGTCCAAAGCAAAGATTTCTTCTTTTTCCGAAGAACGATCCTTCTTAATCAGACCGACCACCTTATCCCCATCGCCCAATACCTCAACCGTCTGGGTATGAGTAAAGATATCTACATTAGGCAGACTCCTGACTTTCTCTTGCAAGACGGTATCCGCTTTCAGAGTCTCCATAAATTCGAAGACTGTCACCTTAGAGCAAATGCCTGCCAAATCAATGGCCGCCTCCACACCAGAGTTACCGCCACCGATGACAGCCACCTCCTTGTCTTTATAAAACGGCCCGTCGCAATGCGGACAGAATGCCACTCCATGACCAATGTATTTCTCTTCGCCCGGAACATTCAACTTCCGCCAATTGGCACCTGTAGCAATAATCAGCACAGGAGCCTTGTAGCTCTCACCGCCTTTGACCGACAGCACTTTCATTCTCCCTACTACTTCAGTTTTTTCTATCCGGCGATTCTCAAGCACATCGATATGATAAGCAGCCAGATGGTCCTTCAGGTCCTGTGCCAGTTCCTTACCGGTAGTCCGAGGTACGGATATCAGATTCTCAATACCCATAGTCTCATTCACCTGACCGCCAATACGTTCGGCCACCACAGCCACCCGCAATCCTTTTCGGGCAGAATAAATGGCAGCCGCAGCACCGGCAGGACCGCCTCCCGCCACCAATACATCATACTCTTTCGTTTCAAAAGACTCCGGTTCCACCGAGCCATAACGCGCTTCAAGCTTTTCAAGCAAATCACCGATACTGCCGCGCCCCACATGAATCTGCTCGCCATCGGCAAACACCGTAGGAACGGCCTGCACCTTCATGCGGTTCACTTCCTCTTCGTTCACAGCACCGTCTACGGCCTGATGGCGTATCTGAGGATTGAGCACCACCATCAGGTTCAATGCCTGAACCACATCAGGGCAGTTTGTACAGCTCAGTGACAGATAGGTAGTAAGATTTATCGGTCCGCGCAATGCACGGATACGCCGGGTGATAAACTCATCAGGGAAATTCTTGCCTTTGCCGTCGGCGTTGAGTACCGCCATCAGCAGGGAAGTAAATTCATGCCCGCCGGGTACGGCACGGAAAGTAATTCCCGTATCTTCCCCTTCCTTTAAAAGAATAAATTTCAAGCCCTCGCTCTCTTGCAAACGGCAGGAGAGTTTCTCGGAACAGGAAGCCACTTCTTCCAACAAGTCCACCAACTCGGCACGACTTTCGTGCCGGGGGTGGACAAAGATGTCGAAAGTATAGTGCGCATCCAGTTGGGCAAACAATCCCTTCAACTGTTCCTTTATTGCACTATCCAACATATTTTTCAGGTATTTTAAATTTTACCTACCAGGTCAATGCTCGGTTTCAGAGTCTCGGCTCCTTTTTTCCATTTCGCCGGACAAACTTCTCCATCGTGACTGGCAACAAACTGAGCTGCTTCCACTTTACGGAGCAATTCGTCGGCATTACGTCCGATACTGTTGTCCTGAATCTCAGCCAACTTAATCTTACCTTCGGGATTGACCACAAAAGTACCGCGATAAGCCATACCGTCTTCTTCAATCATCACACCGAATGCACGCGAGAGAACTCCCGTGGGGTCCGCCAACATCGGATAAGTGATTTTTCGAATGCTTTCGGAAGCATCATGCCATGCTTTGTGAACAAAATGTGAATCAGTGCTGACAGAGTATACCTCCACACCCATTTCCTTGAACTGGTCATACTTCTCTGCAATATCTACCAACTCGGTAGGACAGACGAAAGTAAAATCGGCAGGATAAAAGAAGAAAATAGCCCATTTGCCTTCGATATCCTTGTTAGTCACTGTCTTAAACTCTCCATTATGAAATGCCTGAACTTTGAATTCAGGAACTTGTGAATTAATAATAGGTTCCATATACTTTCTATTTTAAAATTGAAATTAATTTTTAAATTGTAATTATTACATCTGCAAAGGTAGTGTACTACACTTCACCCTGCAATACCTAATTATTAGGATAATGTAGAACAACAATCACCATAAATAGGTACACGAGATTAGGTGTTTTTAAAGTTTTTACGTACTTTTGTCCCGCAATTTATTAAAAACAACCCAAAATGGACGATTCCAACCCACGAACGTACAGTATAGTATTAACTTATCCGGCAGGGCTCTAAACAGCATGCCTGCAATGCCTCTGCCCGGACTTAAAACAAACGAAAGGAGGCAATAAGATGAGAAAATATCTTTATTGTGAGAACGGCTTTGTGGAAAAGCCGCAGTGGATGCCCAACTGCTGGGTAAATGTAGAATGCCCTGATAAAAGCGATTTTGACTTTCTGACCAAAGACTTAAAAGTTCCCGAATCTTTTTTGGAAGACATTGCTGACGTGGATGAACGCCCGCGCACCGATACCGAAGAAAACTGGTTGCTGACCATTATCCGCATCCCTTTGCAACAGCAGGGAAGCATTCCATATACAACCATTCCCATCGGCATCATCACAAACAATGAGATTATTGTCACCATTTGCTATCATTCCACCGAAATGATACCTGACTTTATCGACCACACACGCCGAAAAGGAATAGTAGTGCGCAATAAATTTGAACTGATATTGCGGCTGATTTATTCTTCCGCAGTATGGTTCCTGAAATACCTGAAGCAGATAAACAATGATGTGGCAGCGGCCGAAAAGGAATTAGAGAGAAGCATACGCAATGAAGATTTACTGCGGTTGATGAAACTGCAAAAGACATTGGTCTATTTCAACACCTCGATACGTGGAAATGAAGTGATGGTAGGCAAATTGCAAAGTATCTTTCAGGAAAAAGATTATCAGAACCCTGACCTGGTGGAAGATGTGGTCATCGAATTGAAACAGGCATACAACACAGTGAATATCTACAGTGATATTCTGACAGGCACAATGGATGCTTTTGCCTCCATCATTTCAAATAATGTGAATACTATCATGAAGCGCATGACCAGTATCTCTATCATACTGATGGTACCTACATTGATTGCCAGCTTTTATGGAATGAACGTGGATGTGCATGTGGATGAGTTGCCACATGCTTTCAGCCTCATCATATTGATATCTATCGTATTATCGGCCATGGCCTTCGTTATCTTCAGAAAGATAAAGTGGTTTTAATCTCAAACCGTATGGGAAATAGAGAAGTGTGCCAAAAGCTGACATAACGGTCACGCTGTTTTTGCTTTTGGCACACCCGCCGCTAGCACCTTCGTTTTCTTTGTCCGAGCTTACGTTTTATCCACAGGTAATAGCCTGTCAATGGCAGACAAGCCCCGATGAGAGCCGCTGCAAAGGCAAGTATCTTGGTAAAGATACCGCCCCAGCTCCCTACATGCACCGAATATATCCACCCCCGAATCTTTCCCGACGGCTCAGCGTCCTGATATAAAGATACATTCATTATCTCACCCGAACGAGGGTCAAACTCATAACGGTCACTCGCACGCTGATTGCCCAACCGGTCAAAAGAGACATTGGCAGTGCCCCGGGATATGGAAATCTGTCGGTAATCGGGATTCTCATCCTTCAACTGTCGATAGACCTGTTCCCAATGTGCATACGGAACCTGTGACTTTTCCTTCTTCTCCTGCCCATGAGCTGCGTGCCCGCTTCCCTGCCGGGTTTCTACTCCGAAAATTTTATAAAATCCAGTCTGGTACCAAGCAAAAGACCAAGTCAGTCCCGTCAGTGACATCATCAGCAAAAACAGCAACGCATACAAACCGCCCGCCACATGAAAATCGTAACAGAACCGGCGGAATCCCCTCCGCAACGTTATCTTCAGACTATTCTTCAACGCCCGCAGTGTGCGCGGCCACCAGATAATGATGCCTGTCAGCAGAATAAGAACAAACATTAGTGTACTCACTCCCACTATCACCTTTCCCCAGAAGATACCGCCACCGGGCTTCATACTGTCCAACAGCCAGCGATGCAGTTTAAACATGGTCAGAAAAAAGGCCGGACGCTCGTATTTTCCCTTCACTTCACCCGTATAAGGGTCAATATAAACCGATGCACGACGTGGTTTGGAGAGATTTACCTGCCACGTGCGCCCCTTCTCTGAAGGAATACTCACTCCGGTGACAGATACACTGTCGGGCAATGTCTCCGCCACTCGTTCGAGAAGCATTTCCACAGGCAGTGGTTCCGCCTTTACCTCCTTCACATGATAAAGGTCGGGGCGGCTCCACTCCGTTATTTCGTTCTCGAAAACCAGCATGGCACCCGAAAAGCATATCAGACTGACAAGCAGTCCGAAAGGCACGGAAAGCCAAAGATGCAATGTACGAAATATCTTTTTCATTTTTGAGATACAAGTTTACCTACGGTACTAACAGATTCCGCAACGATAGTCAGCCCCTTTGTGGCAGTAGCCGTCCGAGGGTCAATCTTGTAAAGTGCCGGAGCACTGCCATCGGTAGTGGATACCGGCACATATATGTAACCGTTCTCATTATAAGGGATATTTCCATAAGCGCTCAGAACATCTTCCGACGGCAATCCGGTCACCGGCTTCAGTGTCCGGTCCTCACCTTTAAAGACAGCCAGTTCGGTGGTGTACTCCCCTTTCGACTGTAATCCGCGAGTATACATCTGAAGCAGGAAATAATCTTCTGTGATATGCCAGCATTTGTACACCGGATGTTTGTTTCCAAGCTCTTCGAGATTGACATAATAAGTGGCGTCGAACGAAGTTTCTCCTGCCTTGATTCGCATCACTCCCGAAGGAAGTGTTCCCTGCACACGCTTCAAGTCGTCCGAAGAAGTAGTGAGCCGTCCATAGCCCGGCGAGAAAACGTACAAATCGCCATTATCGGCCGCCCAGATGGTCTGGTAATATTGCGAACGCATACGTCCGCTGGCAAAACCAATTTTGTCCGTGGCGACAATCGTTGGGGTAGTGCTGAAATCACTTCCGCTATAAATGGCCACGTATGCATAATCGGGATACTGGGTGGAAGGAATAGAACCTTCTTTATAAGCACTGCTGGCACTGCCTCCCGCCACGGTTGCCACAAGTTGAGGGTCGGTCACCTTGTCCGGAAACGCTTTTACACCATATTGGCTCATCCCCATCGGAATTACTGAAGTGTAAAGTTTGCCGTTCGCCTGCACAAATCCGGAAAAGGTAACATACTCACCGTTACCCAAATAGTTTTCACACGGGTAGGTCTTGGTACTCGTCGTACCGTTCAGCGAATTCAGATAGTTCACCAGGATGCCTTGCTCCGCATATCCGTTGGCATCCGTCCGGTCTGTATCGCCGGTAGAAGCGGTAATGACATTGTCGCCCCATGTGCCATACGTGGTGATGCGTTTAAAGGCATACGACAGATGCTCTTCGGGCTTATTATTACAGTTCAGGATATAAGAGGAGCCGGTTCCGTCTCCTCCTTTATTATACACGAGACGAAAAAGGTAATCATTGTTATGAAACACCCAATACGTACCGGTCTCGGTTTCAAGACCATTATTTTTTACTGTGACGCTTCCTTCGTCCAAAGACTCGGCGGTCAGGAGATAATTCACCCCATCAACAGTGGCGGCAACCACGTATGTTCCTGTCCCGGTATCGGTACCGGGAGTATCCGGCGTTGGATTCTCGGGCACTGTATCATCACTGCATGAAGTCAACACACTGCCTGCACAAAATACCATGGCAACAGACCAAAACAAAAAATTTCCATTCATCATTCTTCTATTTTATTTATCGATTCATATTTATTGTCCGAAATAAACTCTCACCTTCCCATAGAACGCACGCCCGGCTTTCTGCAGACTATAATTATCATATAGCTTCTCGTCCGTGAAGTTCTTACATTCAAACGAAAGATTATAGCGTCCGTTCTTGATGCTATACGTAACTCCTAGATTATGTGAAAACTGTTCTGGTACGCGTTTCTTGGAAGAAGCCTCTCCGATGGCTTCCCAATTCAAGGGAAACTCGTGCTGGTAATAGCTGTCATACGTGAGCGACAAGCGGTTTCCTTTTGCAAACAAGTCATGCCAATAGAGAGAAGCATCCAGGCTGGCATAACGGTAAGGCTGGTTGGGTATACGCAGTTTATACTTCAGGCTTTCCTGCAGGGAACCCCCTTCCAGGTATTTCTCATTGTCACGCGTATCCATGCTGCTATAAGTAGCTCCCACACTGAGCCAATGCGAATAACTGTAACGTGCGGATACATTGAAGCCTTTCGTCTTTACACGCCCATGGTTATAATAGGAACCATAGCTTTTGCCTCCAAAAGAACTGATAGTACGAACGATGTAATCTTTCGTATCACGATAAATCAAACTTCCTTCCACATAAAGCCCATGTTTGCCAAACTGGTGTGTATAACTGAGGTTCAGATTAATGTTGTCACTGTTCTCCGGATTCAAATCAGCCTTCCCCGCTTCCAAATCCTCGTCACCGAACAGTTCTTCATTGGACGGTAGCCGATAAGCTTTCTCGTATGAGAGCTTCGCCTGCAGGTCCTTTATTATCCAATAGGTGCCTGCCACACCGTAACCCAAAGCGCTTACGTTCTTAGACATATCGATATAGTTTCCTATGCCGTCGGCATTTTGTGAGACCAATCCCGAACTATGCTGGTTGTAATACTTCCCGAAAGCAGAGAAGTTCCATTTCTCAGTGGGCATCAGGCGATAAGAAAGCCCGGTGATATTCTTCCTTGTCTTCTTGGGAACAGTAAAGTCGGAGACGGCCGAAGTGGAATTCACATCCGAACGGTTACTTCGCTCAAAAGCAGTCAGCACATGGCTCAATGTAAAGGTCTGCGCCCTACTAAGGCGATAATCGGCCCTGAACGTTCCATTCCAGTTCTTATTCTTCGATTCATTGTCCTGATAAGATTGCTCTCCTTTTGAACCGGTATATTGCTTTTCGCCATACCAGTTGTATTGATAAGGCACAGTATCAACATTCTGGGTCAGGTTATAATTATAATTTGCCGTCAAGCTGATATCCAGCCCTTTGGTGAACAAATCCCGCTTACGATACTCCAATGAGGGCATCAGCGAATGTCCCTTGCGATGCTTCTCTCCAAATACCGCTTCCTGACGCACTCCTGTCTGAATCTCCTTGTACATATTGGAATAAGTAAAGCCAAAGAGCAAACGGTCGGCAAAAGGTTTTCCCACCCAACCAATCTTTCCGATGACAGCCTCATTGTGGTAAGTGTCATTGAAACGCTTTACATGCTCAATCTTCTTTTTGTCGGTGGTATTGCCATCGGGAGAAAAATGAGTGACATAAGTATCCACATAATAATCATTGTCGGAATAGTTTTGGAATGCATTTATCTCATACATCCATCCGTTTCTGAAAGTCTGCCCGAAATTGACATACGACTTGTGCGTATTAAACGAGCCATAGGAATAAGAAGTATCCAAAAACCATTTTCTCTTCTTCTTGTTCGTCACAATATTGACGATACCTCCTAAAGCATCGGTGCCGAATCCTACCGGTACAACCCCTTTATACACTTCTATACGCTCGGCAAAATTCACAGGAATATTGTTCAGCCCGAACGAGCTGCCTACCCCCTCCTGTGGCACTCCGTCAATGAAGATTTTGACATGTTTTCCACAAAAGCCGTCCAACATGAGTTGGGTGTCAGAGCCTACACCTCCTGCTTCCCGCAACTTCATACCCGGAAGTTTGGACAAGGCGTCACTCAAATTCTTCGTCGAGTTCTGCAACTCCTCCGTATCCACAGCCACGGCATTAAAAGCCGAACGCTTCACACGGCCTACCCCATTGGATACGACAACGACCTCATCCAACTCTGTTACAGACGAAGCTAACACTACATTCATTTTTACTCTCTCATCCCGAAGGAGTTTCACCGGCTTCTCCACCGTTTCGTAGCCGATGGCAGAAACAACCAGCGTATACTCTCCTGCCGGAGCATGCAGATGATATATTCCCTGTTCATTGGTCATACAACCATAGTTGGTCCCTTTCAGATACACAGTTGCCAAATCTATGATTTCCTTCTCCTTCGATACGACTTTACCCGAAATCATGGTTTTATATGGCTGTGCATATACAGATACGCCCGCCCATAAAACGATAATTAAAATACTCACTTTCCGAATTGCTGTTCTCACGTTTTTCTCTTGCTAAGTAATTACATTCTTTATTCGGATGCAAAATTCCTAATAAAACCGACGCGCCGCAATCGCTTTTTATAGGTAATTTAGAAAGCTGTCTCAGCAGTCATTTCTTTCCTACAATCACCATTTATAAGTATTCTCCCCCATTAGAAGACAAATATACCATTGCCCGGAAACAAACTTTTCTGTATGCTGCAAAGCATTTGAAATATTAATAACCTATCTTTGCAGCATTAAACCAACCTATTAAACACCAGTAATAAATGAAAAAGCTATCTAGTTTTCTATTGTTATTTGTCTTTCTATGCTGCTCACTGTCAGCAAAAGAAACGCAAATCATCCTCTTTTCTACCAATGACATGCACGGCAGTATTGATAACTTTGCCAAAATAGCAAGCTATATACAGAAAGAACGTACCAAGAACCCCAATATCTTGATTCTAAGTGGAGGAGATATGTTTTCGGGGAATCCGGTAGTAGACCAATATCCCGAGAAAGGCTTCCCCATGATTGACTTAATGAACCGGATAGGCTATCGGTATGAGATATTCGGGAACCATGAATTCGACTATGGACAGGAAGTGTTGAACCAACGAATGGAGCAGGCCAACTTCCAATTCCTGTGTGCCAACATGATTGTCGACGAAGAAACAGCCAAAATCAAACAACCTCAACCTTATGCTTTCCTCCAAATCGGTGACACCAAGATATGCATCCTGAGCCTCATCGAAGTGAGTAAGCGAAGAACAGGCGAACTGCTCCCCGCCACCCATCCTGCACGCCTGAAAGGTGTCACATTCACAGAGCCAGTCTCAACAGCCCTTAAATACAAGAACTTACGCACTCAATGTGACTTGTTTGTCGGTCTCACCCATACCGGTTATACCAAAGACTGTGAAATAGCCGAAGCGATGCCCGAGCTGGACGTTATCATTGGAGGGCACTCACATACACGCATTGACTCCACCATTATCGTGAATGGTGTCCTGATTAATCAGGCACAAAGTAATCTCCATTATCTGGGCAAGACCACCATAACCTTAGATGACAATAAAGTAAAAGATAAGAAATTCGAGCTGATTAATATCGCGAAACTCAAAGACGAAGATACAGATATCAAGCAACTGATTCAGAAATTCCGAGAGGATTGCCACTTAGACCAAGTAATAGCACACGCCACAGCACAGTTCAACGGTAAAGAACCTCTCGGCTCACTGATGACGGATGCCGTAACCAGCGTGCATAATCTCGACTTTGCTTTCCAGAATGCCGGCGGCGTGCGCATCGGACAAATAGCCAAAGGAGAAATCACCATGGCCGAGATTTATCAACTGGATCCCTTCGGCAACAGCGTAGTTATCTACCGGATGACTCCGGCAGAGATTCGCACCTTATTAATGAACTCCTACCGCAAAGCCAGCAAACGTGCCGATTTATTGGTTTCGGGCATGACCTATACCATTCATACCCATGACGGCAAAGCCGTGAGTGTCACCCTAAAAGATATGAACGGTAACCCGCTGGACGAGAATAAACAGTATAAAGTAGGAATGAACAGCTACATCGCCTCCAGCTACCGATTTGACCATGCCGACCCGGGACATGAAACGACTGCCACCTCATCAGACGCTCTGATAGAATATCTGAAACAGCAAAAGGAAATCACACCCCAACGGCCGCGTACAAGTATCGTAGAAGAATAAAACAGGATATATATATCAGAAAGAGGTTGTTACCGGTATCGGTAACAACCTCTTCTTTCATTTTATGTTGAAATTATCTCAGTTTAAAAACGAGATTTTAAGAATTATTTGGCAAATGCGTGGCGATAACCTTTCACCTTGTTCCAGCTACCGCGGGTAAAGTCGGGTACAGCTACCGGAGCATTACCGTTTTCGATAGAAAGGCGGGTAAGGTCTGCCATACAGCACCATTCAGCCAAGTCGTATACATCCATATCCAAAGGCAAACCGTTGCGCAGACAGTAAACCAGACGATAGTCCATGATGTAGTCCATACCACCGTGACCACCTACCTTCTTGGCAGTTTCTTCCAGTTCCTGGTGAATCGGGTGTTTGTATTTCTGCATCAAGGCTTCTTTCACGTTTTCGGGAACAGCAGCGTGCATATTCAGGTTTTCGTGGTTAGGCACTTCTTTAGCGTCAACTTGGTCGGGACGCAAGCAGTATTGTTCGATAGGATATTTGTTGGCGAAACCATTCGTACCTGTCAGCTGATACATACGGCTGTAAGGACGAGGATTCATTACATCATGCTGAATGTGGATAGTTTTACCGTTTTCAGTGCGGATGAAAGTCATGGTGTGGTCACCGTTTTGGAATTCAATAGAATCATTTGCCAAACCATATCTCTTACCCAGTTCAGGACCGGTTACAGCTTTAGTATCCATAGCCACCAAAGTCTTCATGCGGTCACCACGGTGAATGTCCAGCAATTGGCAGGCCGGGCCAAGGCCATGAGTGGCATAAACGTCACCACGGAATTCGTTGTTGTAATCCAAACGCCAGTTGTTCCAATATTCACCCCAGAACTCTTCAAGGTTGTGGATATAAGAACCTTCTACGTGCAGCACTTCACCGAACAATCCCTGCTGAGCCATGTTCAATGTAGTCAGTTCGAAGAAGTCATATACACAGTTTTCCAACTGCATACAGTGCTTGCGAGTCTTTTCTGAAGTATTGATTAACGCCCAGATTTCGTCCAGTGTCATAGCAGACGGAACTTCAATGGCAACATGCTTGCCGTGTTCCATAGCGTAAATACCCATTTCGGCATGATGTTTCCAGTCTGAAGCAATATATACCACATCAATATCATCACGTTCACACAATTGCTTCCATGCATCTTCAGAACCTGAATATTCGGCAGCTTTAGGAAGACCGACCTTTTCCAAAATACCTTGTGCTCTTTCTACACATTTGGGACGAAGGTCACACAAAGCTACAATTTTTGTACCGGGAATATGAGTCCAACGTGCAACAGCACCGGGACCACGCATACCCAAGCCAATAAAACCAACACGAACCGTATCCAGTTTCGGAGTGGTCAGTTGAATTACATCTTGCTGTCCGGCAGGACGCTCGGGCACAGCAACTTCGATAGGAGCATACTCCTTTGCAGCAGCTTCCTTCTGAGGAGAAGCGCATCCGACCAAGCAGAACAATGCCAAGCCGGTCATCACAGTCAATAGATTCTTAATCTTCATGTCTTTTCAAAAATAAATATTTAAAATATAATAGTTAGTATTCATTTATAAACCGACGCCTTATTCGGCAATCGTCACATTCGTCACCCGCTCCAACCAAAAACGGTTCTGATTAAAATGGAACGGTTTATAGTCCGTGTTCTTCTTTATAACATTATTGCGGAATATCAATCCATCTACAGATTTGGCATACAGAATAGGAGCGTCAAAAGTATCGAATTCATTATCTTCTATCACAATACCCCCTTCCGGTCCTCCATGAAAATATTTCTGCTGATTCTTCAGGTCGGGTATTTCCGGGTAAATCGAAATCACGGCATTCGTAAACTGAAATAAATTGGTAAGTGCATTCACAAAACGATTCTTGCGAATAATTACATTACGGCACGCTCCGGTTTCAAACCAACCATTACAGTCTCCACACAATAAAATAGCAGCCCCTGAAGTATGGTCGAATAAGTTATTCTCGACAACTGTTTTACGCGGAGTACTGAACAACGTACCTCTCGCCCGATTATTGCGAATCGTATTTCCGGCAAACAAGACTTCCGGAGTCCAAGTAAGATTCTCAATACCAAATCCACTCTGTTCATTGATAGCCGAATCTATAGCCTCATCAAAAGCAATGATGAACTCACGTGCTCCATCTATTTGTTCTTTATCATACGGACGAATGCTTGCAATCTTATTCTGCTTGCCAATCAATTCCATAGTAGCGGATTGTACGAACTGCACCTCATCTCCGGCGCGTCCCCATTCAAATCCCCATGACTGACCGTGCATATAACGTCCGACCAATGTACGGTCATCTATCCTTTTCACCACTTTTAGATACGTTCCATGCACATTAATGGCATCATCCATCATGCCCTCATACAATCCGTTGCACGAAGTAATCTTTCCTTTGCAACCGGAAAAGTGAGTTGCATCTGCCTGTGTGGTAAAATAACGCGGATCATCCTCCCCCTTCAAACAAACACAGAACTTCTCTAGCGTGATATTGTCACTGAATTGTGCCAGCAATCCCATTCCTTCGGCATAATGGACTTTTATGTTTTCCAAGGTCGTATTTAAATCATGTGAAAGAAAGATACCGGGAGTGGGACGTCCCCAGCCACGCATGGCAACAACAGTTCCGGGAACAAGACGTGCATCTTTCCAATGAGGAGCACGGATGCGGCGCGGCGCAATCTCACTTGCCCCTTTCGTCGGGCAAGCAATATCGCTGGTATTGTATACCAAATGTTTGGTATCCCCATCAAAAGCAATACCCCAAGAATGTTTTAAAGTCCACCCTTCTCCATAAGCTTCAAAGATTGAGTCTTTAGCTATACGATATTTCACCCATGAAGCCGGTTCAAAAACGATTCCTTCTTGAGGAGTATTCTCCAATATCTTTATTTGTGCAATATGAGGGTTTTCAAAATCAATACTGAAATTCTTCAAACTACAGTTCTCCGAACGAAGGAGTGATACCGGTAACATTCTCCCATGAAAGACAAACTGTGCCCCTTGTCCGTCAAGAGTGAGATTCTTCATATCCTCCAGTGCAATACCTACTTTCTTGGGATTGTCCTGGTCGTGGTTCGAAATATAATATTCGCGTACGGCAGCCCCTTTTTCATGAAAGTCATAACGGCCTTCAGGAAAACGAAGAATAACCGCCTCACCATCCTTACACTCCGCCTTTATTTTCGACAATGCCTTTTGTAAAACAGGAGAAGCATTTTTATGAGTATTGGGTTTTAAGCCAAACGTGGAAATATCATATACTTTTTGAGCATACAAATTTATTGAAGTGAGCGCAAAGACCGCACTTAACGCTAAAATCGAAAGTAATTTCATACTTATTAGATTTAATGAATTAACCAATCGCTGTATTAAAGTACAAAGAAAGGAAGTTTCCCTTATATACTCTGTATTTGCTTATGTTTTTTTAACACATTAATGATAAAAAACGGGATGTGAAGACAAATGTCATACACATCCCGTGCATAATCCTAACACCTAAAATTCATCTCGATTAATATCCCGGATTCTGATCATCCCGCAACAACGGATTTAAATCCATCGCTCCTTGAGGAATAGGCATTAACATTAAACGATCACTCCATGTCATATTCACGACCTCATAACCATTAGGAGCATAGACCGTAGCATTCATTACTTTGTTACAATATGCAGCTCCATAACGACGTATATCATCATAACGTTGTCCTTCAGCAGCCAGTTCTATACGACGTTCGTTACGCACAAAATCCAAAGCAGCCTCCTTAGACGGCATTGCTGTAGGTACATTAGGCATACCACAACGATCACGTAAATCGTTCAATACCTTTTGGACTTCAGCATCCCAACCTTTGGTTTGAATCCGCGCTTCAGCATAAGTCAGCAAGACCTCGGCATAACGGATAACCGGATAATCTTCCATACTAGCCCAATCCGAATAAGCTGTCAAAGAAAGCAATTTTCTATAGCTATATCCTGTCCATGATTCATTGCCGTCCGATCCAGCCCATGCCGGATTCCAGCGATAATAGAAAGTCCCAAAATCTGTTTCATGCCATCCTTTAAAAGGGAACAACATAGAAGCATAGAGACGGCTGTCACGATTACGGAACTCATCCATATAGGCATATTCTTTCAGATTCAAAGTAGGAACAGTCTTAATATAAGTAGTTTGATCCATTCCTTCAACAACAGCTGTTATTTTAGCAAAATTCTCTTTACGGGTTGCTACAGGAATCTCAGGGCGTATCGTTTTGCCGTCAATATCCCAATACGCATCAATCAATCCCTGCATCGGTTCGTATGAAGAATAGCCAGAAACCAATTGACTAGGACGAATATAAGTATAGCGAGTCCAATCGTAGTTATTATCATCTGCCATATACCCCCGGGTCACCAAATACTCTGGATTATCAGGATTGGCATTCTCCTTATGCCACAGACATTCATAACTGAACATACCTTTCACAAACTTATCCTTATCGATATTCTTTGCTTCAAAATCAATATATTGTTCCATCTCATCAGCCTCTTTCTGTTGAGCGGCATTCAAAGATGTCACACGGAACAAACTATGATGTCCTTCCTGAATTATCTTTCCGGCAGATGCTTCCGCTTCTGCAAAATTACCAAAATACAAAGCAGCACGAGCACGCAAAGCTAATGCTCCGGCTCGAGTGATTCGTCCTTTTTCATAACCTTCTCCGCCAGGATAACTATCTGGTAATATCTCAGCTATTTCATCTAATTCACTCAAAACAAATGCTTGAACAGTTTCCACCGGATCACGCTTCACATTAGGCGCATCATACTCCATCACAGTAGTAACCAAAGGAACTTTACCAAATTTAGTAGTTAAATCCAAATAATCCGACGCACGAAAATAGCGTGCTTCAGCTTTCATTCTTTCCTTCAAAGCCGCGTCCATTTCACATCCATCAACTTTTTCAAGGAAGTTATTTACAATACGAATAGTACTGAAGCTATAACCACGGTCACTCTCAGAACTAACTCCATTTTGTTGAATCAATTCATAGGGGCCTTCCCACGGTTTATGACTATGTGCATTATCCGTACACATTTCATCCCAAATATCCATACCACTCATTTGTGCATAACAAGCGTTCAAACCATACCATGCATCCTTTTCTGTCTTCCAGAAATTTTCAGCTGCAATCTCTGAAGGCGGTACTACCTCCATATCACATGAAGCAAAAGCAACTGTAAATAACCCTAGAACAGCTAAATTCTTTATATTTTTCATAATTCAATTCGTTATTTAAGATTATCAATTAAAATGAAACATTCACACCAAATGCTACGGATTTACTACCTAAATAGCTCAAGCCACGTCCTGAAGGCGATTCAGGATCAAAATCTTTCATTTTATCATCAGCACGTAATGTAAATAAGTTCTCTCCTGTTACAAAGAACTTCAAGCTACTCAAGCCCCAACTCTTCACTACATTTGCAGGAACCATATATCCTAAAGAGATACTTTTAATACGGAAATAGTCCGAATCAAACAACTGATAGTCTGAGAAATATTGATTATAGTCATCTAAACTATGTCCTCCATAAATACGCGGATATACGGCACGCGGATTAGGATTTTCTTGTGTCCAACGCCCCCGGTGAAACTCACGAGGGTTGGCATTCAACATAAAGGCTGAGATTTGCTCTGATTCAAAAGCTGTCATTGTACCGCTTACACCTTGGCCAAATACAGACAATTCAAAATTCTTCCATTGCAGATTCAAATTAACCCCATAAGTAAAATCAGGAACATCTTTACCAATGATTGTACGATCCTCACCAGAAATAGCTGCATGAGATTTATCCTCATTCGCATCCAAGTCACCATAATACTTCACATCCTCACGTTGAGGAACATATTTAATATCACCGGCATTAGGAATACGGCCAAAAGTATAAAAGCGTCCTGCATCAATTTCTTCTTGCGTATAAAGTCCATCAGTCTTATATCCATAGAATGAACCGATAGGCTCACCTTCTCTTAATATAAAACGAATTTTATCACCACCATTACTAATGATATCATCTGAACCGGCTAAGTCCACAACTTTATTTTTATTAGTTGCAATGTTACCAGTTACTGTATATTTCAAACCACCAACATTACCTCTATATGTAAGAGCCATCTCAAAGCCTGTATTTTTCACTTTTCCGATATTTTGAGACGGTGCGCTCCAAATACCAGTTTCTACCGGCACATTATAGCCCAACAAAATATCACTGGTATTTTTGATATAATAATCGGCAACAATGCTTAATTTATTATCAAACAAATCAATATCTACACCAAAATCAGTCAAAGCAACCGTTTCCCAGCCCAAACCTAAATTGGCCGGTTTAGATTCCAGAATACCTTTTACAGCCTCATCATTGAAATTGTAATCAGAACCTAAATTGTAATTTTGGAAATAATCATAGTTCCCTACATTATTAATATTACCCAACGTACCCCAAGATGCTCTAATCTTCAAATTATTAATCCAAGATAGATTTTTCATAAACTCTTCTTGGCTAATACGCCAACCGGCAGAGAATGAAGGGAAATATCCCCAACGATTATCTTTATAGAAACGTGAAGAGGCATCCGCACGAATATTAGCTTCTAATAAATAACGATCCATTAATGAATAATTAATACGTCCAAAGTATGAAAGAATCTTGTATTCAGTCATTCCACCACCATTAGAAAGATCTTTTCCAGCATTAGAGCCACCGTTCAAATCCACCAAAGCATCAGATGGAAAGTTTTTACGCCCTGCACTCAATGCTTCATATTTATAGTGCTCATAAGAAGTACCAGCTAATGCACTAATATTATGTATCGAATTAGACCAATCATATTTTACAGTTCCAGTATACAGCATACGTGTTACACTACTCCAGTTCATACTCATAGAGTTTGTATAAGTACCGGTACCACCAATAGGTACACCAGTCTCGAAAGTCTTCACTTCATCTTGCAATGCAGTGTAAGACTTACCCTTATACTCTTGGCCGCGAAACACTCCTTGACCGCTAATCACCAACCCTTTAACTGGTTTTATATCAAAACCTAAATCATACATTGTTTCTTCAGTCTTGGATTTACTCCAATTTTTTTTACTTAAAGCACGAAGAGGATTGCCTGTGATAAAAGATTGGGTAGCCTGTTTGCCACCGGCAATACTTCCCCATTCTCCATTTGACTGTTGACCTACCATAATAGAGGGAACCAATAAAAAGTTTCCCATCCAAGGTTGTCCATGTTCTGTATCAGACACATTGCGTATGTATTTAATACTACCTTTAACAGTAAACCATTTAGTAATATCCGATGCTATATTAGTATCCAATGTATAACGAGTTTTGTCCTGCCCTGACATAAAATTAGGCTTATCATCATACATATATCCCAAATTCATAAAATAGCGTACTTTATCGCTTCCCCCACTGAAGCTTACAGAATGTTGGGTAGTCAATACATGTTTATCCAACACCAAATCAGCCCAATCCGTATTAGGATAATAGTCAAGATCTGTTCCATTTCTAAATTTATCAATTTCTTCCTGCGAATATGCCTGATATTTACCATTTGCCGCATTACGGTTATACATACCTTCATTCAACATAGAAGCATACTCCCATGAATCCACAGTTTTAGGCAGATAAGTAGGAGTTTTCATACCCACCAAGCCACTATATGAGACATTCATCTTTCCCTTTTCGCCATTTTTGGTAGTCACCAATACAACACCATAAGCTGCACGAGAACCATAAATAGAAGAAGATGAAGCATCCTTCAAAAAGGAAATACTTTCTATAGAATTAGGATTAAGACTTTGAAAAAACGCAGCATCCGCAATAGCACCATCAATCACATAAAGAGGTTCTGAAGTTCCCAAATTACCACGTCCACGGAAGTTTATAGATGGAGTAGATCCCGGACGAGAAATTACAGTCACTCCAGGTACTGTACCTTGAACAGCCGAAAGCACATTAGTCTGAACACGGTCTTTAATTTCGCTTGAGTTAACAGAAGCAACAGAACCTGTTAAATTCACCTTCTTTTGGGTGCCATACCCGATAACTACGACTTCATCCAATGTTTTGGTATCCTCTTTTAAAGTTACATTATAAAAAGAAGTACCCGAGTGTATTTTTACTACTTGAGGTAAATAACCTATATAGCTAATTTGCAATTCATCACTAGAAATCGTCAGAGTGTAATTACCTTCAAAATCCGTAACTGTTCCATTTGTGGTAACCCCCTTTTCAACAACTGAAGCACCAATAATGGGTTCACCATTCACATCTTTTACACAACCTGTTATAGTTCTGTTCTTCTGTTGCTGATGTTCTATTACACTTACAGCTTTTACTGTCGAAATAAGAATTTGGTTATTTACTATTTTATAAGTATAACCAGAATCTTTAAACATTTGATTTAATACCTGCTCAATAGAAGCATTCTTGACATTCACAGAAATCTTTTTGTTTAGTCTAATTTGGTTATCATTATAAAAAAACGTATAGTCACTAAGTTTTTCTATTTCCTGCATTACAGAGTGCATGGAAACATTCGACTTAGTTAGTGAGATAGAAGTGGCCTGAGTAAAAGCATTTGCCGGTATTGAACAAGCAGCACAAGCCATTAAGACACAAAAGAGATGTCTTTTCACTTTTTGCGGATAAAATAACCGCAGATTACTTTTTTTCATAAAATTTGAATTGTTTATTAGATTAAAAAATTAACAGTAATTCCATTTAATGGAAATATAAACGTTCTCAAATAATCCCATAGGGGGATGTTTATCATAGCCTAGTGTTTTTCATAAGCATTAAATTTTAAAGTTCTACTATATTACTTATTCCTTTGCTTCTATCAAATAATGATTATTACCAACCATTTTATAAGTCAATGGAGCACTATGTGATATGTAATTTAATATTAGGCCCAACGGTTCGCTATGTACAGTAAAAGTGAAACGATAATATTCAGCTAATTGAGGATCACACTCTATCCTTTGCCCATACCACTTTTCCAATCTATTCAATATCATCTGCAAGGTTTCATTCTTGAAACTTATTCTCTTCCCCTTTCGCCAACCAGAATAAGCATCTGCATCAATATTTGTAAGACTCACTCCTTTTTCCTCACTATAAGTCAACTTTTCATTTGGAGCTAAAGTATATATTTTACCTTCCAACTTCTTATTGTCTGAAATCGCGACTTTCACTTTCCCTGTCAACAAAATAGCCTCTACCTCTTTATCGTTATCATAACTAAATATTTCAAAAGAAGTTCCCATTACCGTTACATCCATCTTTTTAGTTTTCACAATAAACGGATGAGCTTTATTGGGGCTCACATTAAAAAATGCTTGTCCAGACAATTTAACCTCGCGATTAGAGCCTGAAAATTTTTGAGGATAGGTAAGTTTACTACCTGCACCTAACATTACCTTCGTACCATCCGCCAATTTCACTGAGTCCATTGACTGATATCCGGTATTCACAACATAAATCACTTCCTGATGACCGCTTTTCACAAATAATAACGCCGAAAGCAACATACATATAGCCACTGATACAGCTATTCCATATCGATAGAAAGAATAAGTGAAATGATTTTTCTTTCTTCTAATACTCTTCAATATACTATGCAAAATACGTTCTTCTCTTACCGGATCAATAGTAGCAGGTACCTCTTCCCATTGTTTGCGAAGAGCATCATTAATAAACTCATAATTATTCAGTTCCCCTCTTTCCTTGGGTTCCAGAGAACGTTCAAACAGTTTCTTTATTACATCATCCCGATTTTTGCTCATTTTACATTTTATTTTTTGCACAGATAAATTTTATACGCATCTATTATAAATACGCACAACTAATAAAGTACCCCCAGACGAAAGCGCTTTTTTTTGTAAAAATCAAAAATGAAGTAATTTAAAAGATAAAAATAAGATAAAGCATTATGTTCTTCTTCAAAAACTTCAGAGCTTCATTAATATGTCTTTCTACAGTTTTTTCACTGATATTCAGACGGATAGAAATTTCCTTATACGTTAAATGAGCATTCCGGCTCAGGTTGAACACTTCCTGTTGCCGTGGAGGAAGTTCTTTGACCATTTTTTCTATAAATTCTTGCAAATCGGCCGCACTAAGTTCTTCTTCAAGATTATAATAAGGCATAACACTACTTAATACAGTCAGTTTATATGCATTTTCATTAAAGCTCCTGCGAAATTGATTAAAAACTAAATTACGAGTAATAATAAAAAGGAATCCTTTAAAGTTATCATCCTCACGCAACAAGGTGCGACTCTCCCAAACTTTAACAAATACCTCTTGCACAACCTCTTCAATCTCCAAAATAGAAGATAAGTATAAACGAGAGAAATTATAAACCTTCGGCCAATACCTTCTATACAAAGTGGTAAAGGCTTTTTCATCTCCTTCTTTCAACTGTACGATTAATTCCTTTTCAGTCATTCGTTATTAATTATACGCAAATATATTACTTAATAGTTAAGAAAGAATCTAATATGCTATTATTTTTATAGCACCTACTATTCTTTCATTCTCCATGTCCCATTACATCACCTTAGAGGCTTAGACTTTCACACATAACTTTCCTCGCTTCTTTTTTCTATTCTAATGAACAAAATTATATAACTAGAGCTTCTTTAAAAAAGTGCCAGCTATAAAATAGTTCTTTAAAAATCTTTTCTATTCTTCTCCCTAATCCATATTACAAAACCTGATACAATACATACATATATACAGGCTTGTGTCAGCGTATGGTTTTACACTTGAAAGAGAAACATCCATCAATCTTTATTAATATTAAAAGAGAACTAGTAAGCATTCAAGTTTAAAATGGCTTTTCACTGATATAGCACCTTAGTATACATTAACAGAATTGTTTCTCTTTCTTCCAAATAACCAGACTAAAAGACGTTTACCCGAATCCCGACATCTACCAATAATTGCGTTGTTTCTCCCTTCCTCCTTTCATTAGCCATTGAAACGCCCTGCCAGTGGGGGTTCCGGTAGTGAACGGGCATCCCGTCACCGCCCCTTCAGCCTCCTTTCATTTTGTGAAGTTTCTTCCGGCTTTTGAACTTTTTCAATAGCGCTTTACGGTAGGGGCGGACCCATGTGTCCGCCCAATGCCCCCAATAACTTAAAGTGAACTGTTCTCAGGCAGACACACGGGTCTGCCCCTACAGAAAACGGCAGGCTGAAAAGATGAATACACAAGGGAATTGCTGAAGGCAGATTGTGAAGGGACTTGGAAAGCGCGGCTGAAGGGAGGATGAGGGGATGTGCTGTCATTCTTAACCGATTGATTATGTGAGTGTTTTAATTAAAATGTAAGGATGAACGGAAAAGAAGGAATACCCGACTTGGTGAGGGGATGATGCAATCTGCCCCTACATGAAAAACATACCGAGCTTTTTAAAAAAGATGCCGAGCTTTTCTGAAAACACAACGACCTTTTTAAAAAAGACTTTGAGGTTTTTTTTAAACACCAAGGTCTTTTTGGAAAACATCAAAGTCTTTTTTGCAGCATGGGAAGTGTGTCAAAACGAAACTGGGCTATCCCATCGTCAGTTGTAGGGGCAGGGTTCGCCTGCCCGAAGACACAAAA
>OFGZ01000199.1_pt1 | contig 55974 bp, 40 predicted proteins | sample 1521871 | NCBI WGS metagenome assembly OFGZ01 (sample SAMEA3504091, study PRJEB24116) | mouse gut metagenome | biome: mouse gut; feature: mouse-associated habitat; material: faeces | place: Denmark | collected 2011
GGTCAAATGTTAAAAACGAAGCGGCTAAAACGTCTTAAAAATGTCATGTGCTATGTTAATATTCCTAAAGTCAATAAACGTCCCCCATGCGCACAGGTTTACCGGCCATCATGGACGTGTCCAAGAAACTATTTATTTATAGAGCTGATTGAAGGCTTCCGATATGGCTGAATGTCAGTATAATTCATCACTTTTACGGGTAAAAGAAAATTTTAAGTTCTATTTATATTTTTTGTAACGAAAATTAACCTAAAGTCATGTTTAATCATTGCTCGAAAAAGCTAATTTTCCCGCTTCTTGCATGTGCTGCGACTATGTCCCATGCCGAAGTGGTGACAGTAGACAATGCGAAGCAGCTGGCGGCTGACTTCTTCAGTGCAAGCAGTCTTGACAGACTGGATTCGGCAGATGCCCTTGATCTGGCATACGTTTGCGGTACGGCATCCCGCCCGGTTTATTATGTGTTCAATGCCCGTGAGGGTGCGGGCTACATCATCATCTCGGCTGATGACTGCACCACGCCGGTGCTCGGTTATTCGCTCGAGGGGCGTTACGACGCGTCAATGATGCCTCCCGCCATGAACTGGATGATGCACGGGCTTGAAAGTGAAATCAAGGCGGCTCCGTCGCTTCAGCGGCCTGTGCCTATGGCCGAGCGTCGTAAGTTGGTGCGCCGCGCGGCACAAAGCAATGAGAGAATCCTTCTCGAGACCCCGCAGTGGCGTCAGGAAGCCCCCTTCAACCGTCATATACCCGGCAATGCCCTTACAGGCTGCGTAGGCACTGCCATGGCTATGATCATGAAGTATCACGCCTACCCCGAGCATGGTACGGGAAGCTACAACGGAGTGAATTTCGATGTCGCATACGACTGGGCCAACATGCGCATGGACGCCTACCGTTCGGGATATTCCGACGCCGAAGCCGAGGCGGTATCAACCCTGATATACCATACGGCTGCCAGTATCGGCACCCAGTTCGGTTACTCGGGTTCGAGCGCCTACGAAGTGAAAGTGCCCGCAGCCCTTGTCAACTACTTCGGCTATGACCCCGGAGTATCATATAAAAAGCGTTCGGAGACCCCCACGCAGGCCGAATTCGACCGCTTGGTCGAGAACGAGATACGCCAGCACCGCCCCGTGCTCTATTGCGGTCAGGACGTTACCGCCGGCCACGCCTTCGTTGTCGACGGCTATGACCCCCTCACCGGAATGATACATGTCAACTGGGGTTGGGGAGGCGCCGACGGCAACAACAACGGCGGCTGGTATGCGAGCACCGCTCTCAACCCTACCGTAAGCCAGTCACACAGCTTCAACAACCTTACCACCATTATATATAATATCAAACCGGGCAACGGTTCCAACTCGGCATGGTCGCCGCTGCATATCACTGCCGACGGCCGCCAGCCCGGCATGAGCTCCGACCTCGACGGCGACCTTGTGGCAGGAAAGGAATTTACCGTTCGCGTCGGCAACATCAAGAACCTCAGCTACGATAAATTTTCCGGAAAATTCGCCGTTGCCCTCTTTGATGCAGAAGGCACTTTCAAATGCACGCTGAGCAAGATTGACGGCATGACCCTTGCCGGCATGGCAATCTATCCGTCAGCCTCCGTGGCCTATCTCTGCCGGCTTCCCGAAGGGACGGCTGTCGCCGACGGCGACATGATAAGGATGGCCACAAGCGCCGACAACGGGCAGACATGGCTCCCGATGGCCGGCGAGCTTGTCACCGTAAATGAAATTCCCGCCAAAGGCGCCGTTCCACAATATTTTTCAGTGAGCACTCCCGGCGCGATTCAGGGGGCTGCTTTCACAGGCGACAGCAAGGTGATAAAGGGCTGGAACTATACATTCCGCGTAGTCCCCTCCAATCCCGAGCGCGATGTCGTCACCGTCAAGGGCAACGGCTACCTGCTCTCCCCGGGCGCTGACTATACCTACACTATAAATAATGTGCTTGACGACATGGAGATTGCCGTCTACGTGCAGCCTGCATCAGAAGTGAAGGAGAAACGCAGCATCTGGGTAGGTCAGCCCGGCACTCTCGAGACTCTCATACAGGGCGCCGATGCCGGTACTATCAAGGACCTCACCCTCTTCGGCACGATTGACGCACGCGACTTCGCTTTCATGAAAGCAAGCATGAAGCTCACGCGCCTCGACCTTTCGGGCGTAAGGATTGCAGCCAACGGTACAAATCGGGCAAATGCCATACCGCGCGATGCTTTCCGCAACCTCTGGAGCCTCAAAGAGGTGATACTCCCCTCCGGCGTCAACCGCCTGAACAACGGATGTTTCCGCTCGTGCGGCATTACAAGTATCGTAATCCCGGCGGCGGTAAATACATACGAATATAATGTATTCAACGGTGCGTCATATCTGAAAGATGTGTGGGTGCTCAATCCTACACCGGCATTCGTAAACTGGTGCGTGTTCCGCGGCACACCCTCCGACAGGACCGTACACTGTGTCAATATGGGAGCGGCCGGAGCCTACAAACAGAACAAATACTGGAACCAGCCCGATATTGACGCCAATGTGACATTCACATGTCCCTGGCAGGACAAACAGGAATTCCCCACCGTCACCGACTGTGCATTCGCCGTGATGGAGGACAAAGACGTGAAATTCACTTGCGATACCGACCCCGGACGCTATGCCCCCGGCACCAAAATCATATTCAAGGCCGAGCATATAGCCGACGACGACAACCGCATGGACGTATATGCCAACTCCACCCTGCTTAAGCCCGATGCCGAAGGATACTATTCCACGACTCTCGCTGCCGGCACAATTATCCACTTCGACCTCGTGGAGCCTGCCGCAGTAAGCGAACTTCCCTCTCCCTGGGTGCTTACCGACGCAACAGGCAGTGTCGGACTGCTTACCGACGCCGTCAACGTGATGCCCGGTGTGCCGTTCACTATCCGTGTCAATGCTTTCGACGCCCCCTCCAAGGCTTTCTGGGCAGCTGTGCTCACCACTGCCGACGGCCGCATCAAGGAGTTCATTTCGCCCGTAAGCAACTGGTCGGCCGAGCCCGGCACTAACTTCAGGATGAATATATCATGCTGCGTCAAGGAAGCTACCGTGCGTGAAGGCAATCTTATCCGTCTCGTCACCTCTATCGACAAAAAGAACTGGAAACTGGTACAAGGTGCCAACGACAATGTCATAGCAGCCCTTCCGGCTCTCAATAACACCACTCCGGTCTACAACTTCACCTTCCCCGAGGGAATCGAAAAGCAGGCCAATCTTTCAGGCATAGTGACAAGCGCCGTGCGCGGCCGTGACCTTACTTTCAAGATTACGCCGAAATCGGCAGGAAATGTCATAACAATGCTTGTCAACGGTGTGCCGTACGTCAAAGAGGCTAAATCGGTCAGCTATTCGTTTGTGGCAAAGGAGGACATTGATTTTGACATCAGGGTTATCTCTCCCGACCAGATGGAAGCGGTAGTATTTGACCTTCAGCCCGGCGAACGCCTCTGGGATCCGAACAACAAGACATTGATGGAGCAGCGACGCAACGCGCTTCGCCCCAAAGTAGTGGTTAAAGGCAACATTGACTATACCGACCTCGCCCTGTTCCGTGAAATTCAGGCATGGAATACCGTCGTATCCCTTGACCTTTCCGGCGCTGTTATCGTTGCCGACAGGTCTAATGCAAAAGGATATCCGGCCAATGTATTCCCGGCTAATGCTTTCTGCCCGGGTTCTAACACTACGGCTAATATCAAGCTGAAGGAACTCAAATTCCCCGCATCGGTTACATCGATTGGTGCAAGCGCATTGTACAAATGCGATAAAATCAAGGAACTGGAGTTGCCCGTCAACCTTGACAATTTCGTCGGCAGCGGCTGGTGGAATTATGCCGGAGGTCTGAAGAAAGACTGCTTCCTGGGCTGCACGTCGCTTACTACCCTTTACGTTCCCTGTGTTCCGAAAAACGGCAGCATAGTACACCACATCAACACTTCGCATGGCGCTAATCAAAGTGCTGCCTGCAATAATCTCGGCCTTAATGACTGCAGTAAGGTGACCGTCGTGGTCAACCCCGATTATCTCAAGGCATATACGACCCGTCATGACGGTGCCGATTCAGACGACTGGCGCAACCTGTGGGTATACAACGGTTTCAATATCGTAGGCGAATATCCCGTATATGGCGTCAACTATCAGGTCGACCGCTGCTTCGTGTCCGACAAATCTCTTGATATTAAGCAGGTCGTCTCTTTCCTCGGCAATAATATCCCGCTGGAATCCATTGATTTCTCAGGAAAACTGTATGTAGGAGCCAAAAGTGCGGTGACGGCCAACCGTCCTGACAATGTCGATGCGTACGACGCTTCCCGTCAGGTCAAGGTATACGATAACGGCAAGCTGCTCGGCGATGACAAAATAGCCGACGACGGTTCTATCTCCATCACTTATTACAACCCCAACAAGCACGCCGACAAGAGCGGTGACCATGACATCGAGGTCGTCTATCTCTATGATGTGACTTTCAACTGCGTTTCCGGCAACATTAAGATTGCCCCTGATGTTCGCAACAATGAATCGCTCGGAGATGCCGCGACCGAGTTCGAATATCTGAATTACTACAATGTGGCCGCTCCGGTGCTTCAGAGCGTAAGAGAAGACTCTCAGGTCCGCTTTAAGGTTTCGGTCGAGAGTGTTGACGAGTCACGAGTCAGACCGATGGTCAAAGTCGGTGAAAGCGTCGTATCGGCCGACGATGAAGGCTACTATACAGTCGATGTGAATGATGCCGACGTGACCGTCAATGTGTTTACCGTGCCTGTCAACGGTGCCGAACTTTCACCCGCTGAAGTCGAGGTTATCGAGCCCGAAGAAGCCGTAGATGTTACCCATATCGCACTTTCGGGCGGTATAGCTCCCGAAAAAGTAAAAGAAATTGTCGACAAACTTCCCGCTCTTCAGGAACTTGACCTGTCGGCTCTCTCTGAAGCTCTTCCCGAAGGCGCCATGGCCGGCAAAGAGACTCTTGTCACTGTGATACTTCCCGGCGCCTCAGTTATCGAGGCCAACACATTCGACGGCTGTACCAACCTGACGAATGTGGTAGTGCCCGAGTGTGTCAACGTTATCGGTGCCGACGCATTCAAAAACTGCCGTTCGCTCAAAAATCTGAGCTTCTCGGGAATTACCGGCATAGGCGCCAATGCTTTCAACGGCTGCGACCGCCTGACGGGCATCATATTCACGGCCGCCCGTCCCGATGCAGCTCCCGCACGTGTGCGTCGTGCCGCCGGTGCTGCCAATATCGACGGTTATGAGGATGATGCGTTTGCCGGACTCAATCCCAACTGTTTCGTATATCTCGACGAGGGAGTGACCGCACCCGATGTCGCCAATGTCAACTACATACAGGTCCGTCAGGATGCTTCTTCCGAGTCAGGCCGCGTATATGAGGCTTTGGGCAATATCGTAATCAGTCCCGAAAATGATTTCCAGGTAGTCAATGCCTTCAGTATTACCGAAGGCAACACCATCTCGATGGAGATGCCGCTCAACACCACTGACAGCGGCGACAACGGCTGGAAACCGCTTGTACTTCCGTTCACGCCCACTATGGTGACCGACACTCAGGGCAATGAGATGACGCAGTATACGCGCAAAGCTGTCAGCAACTCCAATGGCTTGTACATGACCGCATCTTTCGATGCCAAAGGCAACCTCGGCCTGACCGAAGGCATAAAGGCAAACACTCCTTATCTTGCCGCGCTTTTCAAAAATGAAGGAAATGCTTCAGTGCGTTTTGTGGCCGGAGCGTGCGAAGTGCCGCAGACTCCCGACGAGATAAGTGCCGAGGGCGCGGAATATACCCTCGGGGCCACCTTCTCGGGTCGCGATGTCGAAGCTGCCGGTACCTACCTCCTCCGCGAGGACGGAAGTGCCTTTGACGAAGCCGTCGCTCAGATTGAACCCCTCGCCGAAAGCGATGCCGATGGTATGGCTGCTGCAGTTGCCCTGTCACCGTTCACCGTATATGCCGTATCCGGTTCCGGAGTCTCCAATATCCCCGTCGATGTAGATGTCACCGAATTGAAGCCGACAGGTATAACCGCTCCCGAGCAGCCGCAGCCTTTGGTGATTTCACGCGATGGCGATTCTCTCGTGATATGCTCGGATTGCGACACCGCGGTCGACCTGTTCAATGTTGCCGGAATGCATGTTAGGACATTGGAGCTTGTCAAGGGACGCAATGTGGTAGACGGCATACTTCCCGGTGTATATATCCTCGGCGGCAAAAAGGTAGTGCTGTAACTCTTCACCGGTCAATACAAAAATAAAGTGGACGTACAATCGGTACGTCCACTTTATTTTTGTATTGACCGGAATTATATTCCGTGGTATGTGGCCATTTCAGGCAGTCCTGATTTTTTGAACAGTATTACCATATTACTACCTGCTCGGAAGCGGGACGGAACATCGGGTCGCCCTCCTTGATTGAGAATGCCTCGAAGAAGGGGGTGATGTTGCGCAGTGTCACGTTCACGCGGTTTTTGCCGAGCGAGTGCACGTCGACGGTAGTGAGCTGGCGTATAGTTTCGGGGCGGATATTGCTGGCCCATACGTTGGCATAGTTCATGTAGAATACCTGCATCGGGTCGAAACCGTCGATTTTTGCTTCTTCCGAAGTGATGTCGACACCTTTTGCTTTCTGTGAGTCGAGGAATGCCGTGCGGGCGATGCGCAGACCGCCCTGGTCGGCTATATTCTCGCCGAGGGTATATTCGCCGTTGGCGTTGAGGCCGGGGAGCACCTCTACGGCGCTGAACTGGTCGACGAGACCTTTGGTCAGGGCGTTGAACGCTTCGGTGTCCTCGGGAGTCCACCAGTCGACCATGTTGCCGGCAGCGTCGAAGTTGCGGCCCTGGTCATCGAATCCGTGGGTCATCTCGTGGCCGATTACCACGCCGATTGCGCCGTAGTTCTCGGCATCGGAAGCCTCGGGGTCGAAATAGGGAGCCTGGAGGATTGCTGCGGGGAACACGATTTCATTGGCCATCGGGTTGTAGTAGGCGTTGACGGTCTGAGGTGTCATGCCCCATTCGGTCTTGTCGACCGGTTTGCCCCATTTCGAGTAAGTCTCGTTCTGGTGCCACATTCCTACGTTGTGCATGTTCTCGTAGAACGACAGGGCCGGGTCGACGGTGAGTTCGGTATAGTCTTTCCACTTGTCGGGATAGCCGATTTTCACAGTGAAGGCGTTCAGCTTCTTGATGGCGTTGAGCTTGGTGTCGTCGCTCATCCAGGGGAGGTTGATGATGTGTTTGCCAAGTGCGCGGCGCAGGTTCTCGACGAGGCCGAGCATATATTCCTTTGACGATTCGGGGAAATATTTTTCTACGTAGAGCTGGCCGATAGCCTCGCCCATGCTGCCTTCGACGGCGCCGAGGGCGCGTTTCCATCGCGGACGCTGTGTCTGGGCGCCGGAGAGCACTTTGCTGAATTCAAACGCTGCGTCGGTGAAATCGTCGGAGAGCGAACCGGCGGCCTGGCGCACGTAGTTCCACAGGTAGTAGTCTTTTTTCTCGCGGTCGGTAAGCGATGCCATCAGGTTGTCGGCCTGCTTTACGGTGTTGATTTCGGTCACGATAACCGATTCGGGCATGATGCCGTTCATCGTCTCGGGGAAGAAACGGCTCCAGTTGATTGAGGGATACATCTCCTTGAGCTGCGCGAACGTGCGGGGATTGTACATCGCGGGGATGTTGCGGCTCTCCTCGCGGGTCCAGGTGGAGTCGGCGAGAGCTGTCTCGATTTTCATCACGTTCTTCACGATGCGGCGGGCATCCTTTTTGGAATATCCGGCGAGTGTCATCTCTTTCTCGATGAGCTTCTTGTAGGCTTCACGTATCTTTACGTTCTCTTTGTCGTCGCTCAGATAGTAGTCGCGGTCGCCGAGAGTGGTGCCGCCACCGCCTATATACATGGCGTAGACATTGGAGTTGGCGAGGTCGGGCTGTATGCCGGCCGAGAAGAAGGGGCTTGCATAGTTGCCGTGCATCCAGAGGAAGATGTCTTCCATCTCTTCGGGTTTGGCATTCTCAATGCGGCTGAGGTCGGCTTTGATAGGTGCTGCTCCCTCGGTGTTGCGGCGTACGGAGTCCATGGCCTGCTGGTAGATGGTCGATACCTTGAATGCCACCGTGCCCGGTTCGGGGTTGGCGGCTGCGAGTCCGGTCACTATCTCTTTCACGTGGTCGCGTGCCTGCTCGGCGAGCTTGTCGAACTGTCCGTAGCGCGAATACTCGGGGGTGAGGGGATTGGCTTCCATCCATCCTTTGTTGACGTGGGTGTAGAAGTCGTCGCCGGCCTTGACATTATTGTCGATGTAGCCGGCATTGAGGCTTTTGAGATGCTCTTCGGCCGACATTCCTGAAATGCCGCCCATTGCGAGAGCGCAAGCCAATGCTAATTTGATTGATTTCATAAAAAACAGATATATTTATGTAGTTTACTTTTTGTAGGATGTCGCTTTTCGGGAGATTCCTGCTTTTCCCGCAGGAGATGATAAGGAAACGGGGCGGAGTATGTATCCTGTTGTTAGACGCGCAAGGTGCCTGTTTGTTACACGGCGCCCGGGAGTTTTTTATGTCATACGCAGCACGATGACGCCCGTGGAGTCAAACCGCGGCAGTGCGCTGACCTGCACCGGGGCATTGCGCGAGGCGATGCTTTCCGAGCCGTCGCCCGGTTCGATGCCGATGCTTCGCAGCGCGCTGCATACGGCCGACAGAGCTGTCTCGGGGGTATTGTTGTCGTGGGAGAGATGGCATAGGAATATGTTGCGGAGCGACGGCGTGTAGATGTCTTTAAGGTAAGCAGCCGTTGCCGCGTTGTCCATGTGCCCTTTTTCGGCCATGATGCGGGCTTTGAGATATTCGGGATAGCGTCCGTTGAGCAGCATTGTCAGGTCATAGTTGGCTTCTATCATCAGGTGGTTGGCCTGGCGTATGTAGTAGTCGGCGCGTTCGGTCACGGTGCCCATGTCGGTGGCGACGACAAATTTATGCTCGCCCGCCGAGATGAAAAATCCCACATTGTCAGTCCCGTCGTGCGACACATCGAACGGTGTTATTACGAAGTCCGACAGATGGAACGGAAACTCCTTGAATATCGGCTGGTGGTAGTCCCTGATGCGCCGTGATATGTTGTGCCGGCGCAGCATGCCGTTGAGGGTGGCCGGAGTGCAGTAGATGCGCAGGTGGCGGTTGCGGCGCACGAGTGTGTAGGCGTATCTGACGTGGTCGCCGTGGTCGTGTGTGAGTATGATGCCGCCGATAGTACGTATGTCTATGCAGTTGCGTTCCAGTTCCTGATATACCTTAGTCGGGTCGATGCCGGCGTCGATGAGTATGCCGAAACGGTCGTTGCCGAGATATGAGCAGTTGCCCGAACTGCCGCTCCCGAATGATATGAACCGCAATGTGGCCACCGGTCGGGTCGATGTGAGCGGCTCTATGCTGTCGGGAAGCGATGCCGCGAGTGCCTCCGCCTCGCCTCCGCTCATGCCGCGTTCGGCGGTTTTACGCGGACGGCCGGGGCTTACGCCCTGTTTTCTGACGGGTTCGGGCGACGCGTCGGCGCCCTCCTGCAGGAGCATCTCGTCGAAGAGCCCCGGGAGGTAACGGGTGTCGAATGATATTTTTTTGCGTCGGGCCATCAGCTCAGGTGTGTCGGTTTAAGTGAATATCTCGGTCGGAAATTTGTGTGGCAGGCTATTTGTAAAGCAGGAAAATAGCCGGTATCTTGTCGTAGTCGCGGGGCTGCCGCCGCCATTGCGCGAGCGTCAGGGTGGTGATGCGCTGCTCGCTTCCGGTCAGGTCGGTGGCCACGCACAGGCGCGTCGACGGGGGGAGAGCTGCGATTATGTCGTCAATCAGCCTGTTGTTGCGGTAGGGCGTCTCGATGAATATCTGCGTGCGGTTGTTGCGCATTATGTCGGCGTGCATCTGCTTGAGTGCCGCCGTGCGTTCGCTTCCGTGAATAGGCAGGTAGCCGAGAAACGTGAAGCTCTGTCCGTTGAATCCCGAACCCATAAGCGACAGCAGTATGCTCGAAGGCCCCACGAGGGGCATCACGCGGTATCCGCGCCTGTGGGCTTCGGCCACTGCGAGCGCGCCGGGGTCGGCCACGGCGGGGCATCCCGCTTCCGAGATTATGCCCATGTCGAGCCCCTGCTCCATAGGCTCTAACATGGCGGGCACTGTCGCGGGGTCGGTGTTGACATCAAGCACCGAGAATGTCAGTTCGTCGATATTGATGTCGCGGTTGCATTTCTTCAGGAAACGGCGCGCGGTGCGCACATTCTCCACAATGAAATGCTTCACCCCGGTTATCAGTCCGATATTTACCGGGGGGAGAACATCGCCTACCGGAGCCTCGCTCAGGTTGGACGGGAAAAGATACAGGGCAGGACGCTTATTTTCCATTTGCGTCCTCCCATTTGAATATCACTATGCCGGCGCGCGGTTCGGTGTCGTCGGAGGCGCGGCGGAATACGCACTTCTCGGCGGCTTTCTTGCACGCTTCGATTGTGGCGTTGTTCTTGCCGGCGTTGCCTACGCAGTGTCCTTTCGTGGCCGAACCGGGACGCACCTTGCCTCCCGCCACTACCACTACGTTGATGCGTATCACGCCGAGTTCGGTGCTCCGCGGTGTCTTGTCGACGGGAACGGAGTAGGTGAGCGGTTCGTTGCCGCCGGGGCCGTTGTTGTTCTTGCTGCCGTCGGCTTTAGGGTCGGTCTTGCCGCCGGTGCCTTTGTCGGCGCCCGAGAACCGGTTGGCCATCTTGTTCTCGATGTTTTTCTTCGATTTCTGCTGGCGTGCGGCTTCCTGACGTGCGGCGTCGTCGGGCTTGGACGTGCCTTCGTTGACCTTTTTCTGCTGTACGGGCGACGGCTTTTCGCTCGATGTCAGATTGGCATGGTGCCCCTGCGTGTCGCCGCTGTTGTCAAGGTCGTATGACGTCTGCGTATCGGCGTCGGAATCGATGTCCGAGGGGCCGGGGCTGTCGGTGTCGGCCTGCTCCTCCCAGATGTCGTCGGCCGACGAGGAGTAGGTGCTGACAAAGCTTTCCGGGTCTTCGATGTCCTCGGCTATGAGTTCAAACTCCTTTACCGGCGGCCATTGTTTCCCTTTGCTGACATTGACGTTCAGATGCCATGACACGAGCATCACAATAACTAATATTGCGACGGCCGCGGTCACGATGCCTGATATTATTTTTGGTCGTTTGTCCATTTATCTGTTCCGGGGTGTATTGTCGGTGGGTTTGTCGGTGGCGCGTAAGGGTTTTGTCGCGAGTACGATTGTGACATCGGCGTCGGCGCCTACGTTGAGTATCTTGACTATCTCGCCGTATTCGGCCTTCTCGTCGGCATAGAGCGCCACGGTGGTTTCTTCGGGCGACTGCTCTTTGGCGAGCATCAGCCATGTCTTGAGTTCGTCGGGCTGCATGGGCTGTCGCTCGGCGTCGCCCATGGCGGTTGATATGTTGCCCTCGGCGTCAAGCGAGATGCGTATGGTCGGCTTTTTTGTGGTCTGCTGCGATGACTGCGGCAGGTTCACTTCGAGCGCTGTCGGGAATATATAGGTCGATGTTACCATGAAGAAGATGAGCAGCAGGAATATGACATCGGTCATCGATGCCATCGAGAATGCCGCCATCATGTTGTGTTGTCGCTTTAGAGCCATGACCTGACGGATTTTATGCGGGTTCGTTGAGAAGGTCCATGAACTCCATCGTCTTGCCTTCGAGCGAGGTCATGACGTTGTTGATTTTCGCCACGAGGATATTGTAGGCGAAGAGTGCCACGATACCTACAATCAGGCCGGCGATTGTGGTGACGAGCGCGGTGTATATACCGCCCGAGAATGTGGCGATGTCGGCGCTCGAACCCTGGGCCGAGATGTTGTAGAATGCCTGTACCATACCGATTACGGTGCCGAGGAATCCGAGCATCGGGGCGCCCGATGCTGTAGTGGCGAGCCAGGGCAGACCTTTCGAGAGTTTTGAAATCTCGATATTGCCGGTGTTCTCGATGGCTACGAGCACATCGCTCATGGGGCGGCCTATGCGCGATATGCCTTTGCCGATGAGGCGGGCGTAGGGCGTGCCTGTGTTCTTGCACAGGTTGAGGGCGCTTTCTATCTCACCTTCATGTATATAATCCTTGATGCGGCGCATGAACGAATCGTCCTGACGGTTGGCCGAGCGGATTACTATCCATCGCTCTATGAAGAAATATATGCTGAAAAGGAGCAGCACGCCTATCGGTATCATAAGTATGCCGCCCTGCATGCAGAGGTCCCAGAATGAGAGTGATGCCACGGATGCGGCGTTTGCTGCCGTGTCGGCTGCCGCAGTGGCCGTGTCGGCCAGCGACGCTGTGGTGTCGGGTGCGGCTGATGTGAGGGTGTCAACGTATTCGTTGCCGGCTGATGGAATGGTAAGTGTAAGCATTATCGGTAGTTGGTTCGTGATTTATGGTTTGACTGATTGATTTATCGGAGAGGAGATTGGAGTCGGAGTTCTCCGAGTTCTCTGAGCACTCTGAGAACTCCGAGCACTCGGGCCTGCTGTCATTTCGCCAGGCAGTCCTTGTAGCTGCGTATGGTTTCGGCCAGACCCATGTAGAGTGCGTCGCATATCAGTGCGTGGCCTATCGACACTTCGTTGAGGAAGGGTACCGACTGCGCGAAGTAGCGTAGATTCTGAAGGCTCAGGTCATGGCCGGCATTGACTCCGAGACCCGCCTTGTGGGCCGCGCGCGATGCTTCGACAAACGGTGCCACGGCCTTGTCGGGGTGGGAGAAGAAACCGTCGGCGTATGGCTTGGTGTACAGCTCCACGCGGTCGGTGCCTGTCTTGGCTGCAAGCATTATGTTGTCGATGTCGGTCGAAACGAAAATCGAAGAGCGTATCTCGGCTTCGTGGAGGGCGTTGACTATCGAGGTGAGGAAGTCGAAGTGCTCCCCGACGTTCCACCCGGCCGACGATGTGAGGGCGTCGGGCGCGTCGGGCACGAGTGTCACCTGCGCCGGTTTCACTTTGAGCACCAGGTCCATGAATTCGGGGGATGGGTAGCCTTCGATATTGAATTCCGACTTCAGCGCCGGTCGCAGCTGGTACACGTCGGCACGTTTTATATGGCGCTCGTCGGGGCGCGGATGCACGGTGATGCCGTCGGCGCCGAAGCGCTCGCAGTCAAGCGCTACCTTGAGCAGGTCGGGATTGTTTTCACCGCGCGCGTTGCGCAGCGTGGCTATTTTGTTGATATTGACACTCAGACTGGTTGTCATAGCTATCTAACTTAAAAATAAATAAAAATTATCTACAATTACGAAATATTATCACGCATTAGCGATTTTATTCGTAAATTTGTAAAGTGAAATTTGATTACAAATTTAGTCAGAATAGGCTATAATACAAAATATATCGTTTAAATTTTAACCTTTCTTGGCAATTGGATTTGGATAAAGACATACTTTTCCCTCGGTCGCCCGACGCGTCGTCGCTTATGGTGGCTTGCCGCCCGCAGGACTATTCGGCGTCGGTGATAGCCCGGGCGGTCGAAGACTGCGGCGCGCATGTCATCAACCTCAATGTCCTTGCCTCCCATACATCGCACGGCGATGTGCAGGTGGCGCTGAGGATTGACCGGCGCAATCCCGTGCCGGCGGCGCGTTCGTTGCGCCGGTTCGGCTATGAGGTGGTTGAAATCGATGCACCCGAAGCCGACGACCCGTACGCCGAGCAGGCACGCAGCCGTGCCAACGAGTTGCTCCGCTATCTCGAAATCTGACCGTCGCAGGCAGTAGAATTATGTATAACCATCGCGCGGCATCATGCCGGCATGACATATTGATATAAACTCTTAAAAACCACGGAAAATGAAGGTCGCACTCTATGGTAGCCGGCATCAGGACGCCCACGTCGGCGATATCGCGAAACTGGTAGTCCGTCTTATTGAAAACGGCGACGCAATGGTGATACACCGCAAGCTGTATGATTATCTTGTGTCGAACATCGGCGAGAATTTCGCGCGCGCCACGGCTTCCGTGACAGTGACGTCAGATGCCGGTTTTGCGGCCGACGTGGCTCTCAGCATCGGGGGCGACGGCACCTTTCTGCGCACGGCGCAATGGGTAGCCGATTCCGAGATACCGATTATCGGTGTCAACACGGGCCGTCTCGGATTTCTCGCACCGTTCACCATCGAGGAGGCTGCCGAGGCCGTAATCGACCGCCGTCTCGTCAACTACGAAATCGAATGCCGCTCGCTGCTGCGCGTCGACCTGATAGGCGGTTCGCTCGATACGTGGCCTTACGCCATCAACGAAGTGGCCGTGCTCAAGAAGGACACCGCGTCGATGATTACGATTGACGCGCGTATAGACCGCGCACCGCTCGCCGACTATCTTTGCGACGGACTGATTGTGTCGACACCTACCGGCTCCACGGGCTATAACCTGTCGGTGGGCGGTCCGATTGTGCAGCCGCGTTCGCCGAGCTTCATCCTCTCGCCGGTGGCCGCTCATTCGCTTACGATGCGTCCGCTGGTGGTCGACGACTCGTCGCTGCTCGTGCTTAAGGTGTCGTCGCGCACGCCATCATTCAGGATAAGCCTCGACGGACGTTCGGTCAATCTGCCGTGCGGCACCGACATCTATCTGTCACGTGCCCCGTTCGTGGTGAAGACGGTGTGCCGTCCGGGGCATAACTTCTTCGATACCCTGCGCCGCAAACTGCTATGGGGCGCTTCGGCCATCGACTGATTAGAATATATTGGGGATAAACAGTGCAAAAAATATTGACTCATAAAGAATTGGGCGACGTGCTGGTGAAATTCAAACCCAACGCGCGCCGTTTTATAGCCCGGTGGGCTACGGACCATGTCGACCTCACGGCGCCTGCCGTGGCTTCGGTGGCCGATACGCTCGCCGCGCTCGACCGTCTTGCTCCCCGTCTGCTCGCATGCCGGCATTCCGATGTCGTGCGGTTTCATGACGGTCAGGAGATAAGGCTCGACGGACTTGTCATCGCTATAGTCAGGCAGGATTTCCAGCGTGACAATATCTTCGTGTCGCAGCGTGATCCGGAGTATGCCACGGTGTCGGTAGGCGCGTCGTTCGATTTAGGGGAGGCTTCGACCACGCAGTTCATATCCAAGGCATTAAAGACTATAGCCCGCAAAAATGCATCAAACATACTCCTGCCACGTGCGCGTGAGCTTGCGGCGCTCCACGGCTGCCGTCCGTCGGGTTGGCAGATTTCGTCAGGCAGCCGCATACTTGGCCAATGCAACGGGGCCGGCATTATCAAACTGTCATACATGAATCTTTTCCTCACATCCGAACTGCGTGATTATATAATATGTCACGAACTTGCACATCTGTCGGAACTTAACCACAGTCCTCGATTCCATCAGGTGTGCGACAGCTATCTCGGAGGCCGCGAAAAAGAACTGATAGCAAAACTCAAATCCTTCCACTGGCCCCTCCTCCGGAAATAACGAGGGTATCGCCGAACGCTATTTATTAAGATGGTGTTGCAGAACTGTAAAATTTCGGCCAACAAAGTAGGGACGCGATTTAATGCTGTTTACTTAAGGGCGTGACGTCCGCAGGACGTCGTTTATTCGTAACCACGTACGCCGAAGCTTACGAAGGCGTGCGTGGAAAGTTATAATACGGGGAGTGGCGTCCGGAGGACGCCGATTTACATCACTCCATTTATAATAAACAGCTGGTAGCTAAGTAAATCGGCGTCCTACGGACGCCACGGCTCTATATCCATTATTCCCCGCGTGCCTGGAATGCAGATAGAATTGCCCCGCATGCCTCCGTTTCACTCCGGCATACAGGGTTACGAATAATCAGCGTCCTCCGGACGCTTAGATGCTTAAGTAAACAGCATTGAATCGCGTCCCTACAATTTCGTTGGTATATTTGGGGATTTGTTTTATACTTGAGCGTGTTTTAAAAATTATATATATAAAATCAAGATATACAACTTTTTTTGTACATTTGCGGTTGATTATAAGGAGAAACGCAGTGCCGTTTCCCCTATGTTGTGTATATAATAGCGTAATATAGAGCCTGTTATGATTAAAAACCTCGTTATAGTAGAGTCTCCCGCAAAGGCAAAGACGATAGAGAAATTCCTCGGTCCCGACTATAAAGTGATGTCGAGCTACGGTCATATACGTGATCTGAAGAAAAAAAATTTCAGTATTGATGTCGATAACAATTTTGCGCCGCTCTACGAGATACCGTCCGACAAATCGCAGCTTGTCGCCGAGCTTAAGAAAGCCGCCTCACAGGCCGAAACCGTGTGGCTCGCTTCCGATGAGGACCGCGAGGGGGAAGCCATAGCATGGCACCTTTTTGAAGTGCTGAAACTCGATCCGGCCAAGACGCGCCGCATCGTTTTCCACGAGATAACCAAAAACGCCATACTCAACGCTATCGACAATCCGCGCGGCATCGACATAAATCTTGTCGACGCCCAGCAGGCGCGCCGCGTGCTCGACCGAATAGTCGGTTTCGAGCTGTCGCCGGTGCTCTGGAAGAAAATCAAGCCGGCACTGTCGGCCGGACGCGTGCAGTCGGTGGCCGTACGCCTTATCGTGGAGCGTGAGAACGAGATAAAGAATTTCGTCCCCGAGCAGTATGTGCGTCTGACGGCTGATTTTCAGGCCGGCGACAAGCATCTGCGCACCGAGTTTTCCCACCGTCTGCCCGACCTGAAAGTGGCCGAGAAGTTCCTCGACCTATGCGCCGGTTCCGAATTTGCCGTGGGCGACATAGCAGTCAAGCCGCTCAAGAAATCGCCCGCTCCGCCTTTCACTACCTCCACGCTCCAGCAGGAGGCAGCGCGCAAGCTCGGATTCACCGTGTCGCAGACCATGATGATAGCGCAGCGTCTCTACGAGGCCGGACATATCACCTACATGCGTACCGACTCGGTCAACCTGTCGTCGCTCGCCATCAATACCATCTCGAAGGAGATCACCGAGAACATAGGCCCGGAGTATCTCAACGTGCGTCATTACCACACGTCGTCAAAAGGCGCGCAGGAGGCGCACGAGGCCATCCGTCCCACATACATCGACCGCCACACAATCGAAGGCACATCCCAGGAAAAACGCCTCTACGGGCTTATCTGGAAACGTACCATCGCGTCGCAGATGGCCGACGCCCTCATCGAAAAGACCACAATCGACATCGACTGCCGTCCCGGCAAAGCCGCCGCGGGCAGTCTCCCTGTCGACGGCCGGTTTGTGGCCACCGGCGAGGTAATCAAGTTCGACGGCTTCCTCAAGGTCTATCTCGAAGGACGCGACGACGAGGAGGCTGACTCCGAGCAGTCGACGCTCCCGGCAGTGGGTACGGGCGAGATACTCGCCCTCAACGAGATGACGGCGGCCCAGCGCTTCACATCGCAGCCGCTGCGCTACACCGAGGCTTCGCTCGTGAAGAAAATGGAGGAACTTGGCATAGGCCGTCCGTCGACCTACGCTCCGACAATATCGACCATACAGCAGCGCGAATATGTGGAACGCGGCGACCGCCCCGGCACGCAGCGCGAAGTGTCGGTGCTCACACTTCGCGGCGGCAAAATCTCGCGGCGCACTGTCACCGAGACAGCCGGTGCCGAGAAAGGCAAACTCATACCGACCGACATAGGCGTGGTGGTCAATGACTTCCTCACCGAGTATTTCCCCGATATTCTCGACTATAATTTCACTGCGCGAATAGAGCAGAAGTTTGACGACATCGCCGAAGGACAGCTCGTGTGGAACGACGAGATAGCGCATTTCTACAAGGATTTCCATCCCGTGGTCGACAACGCCATGTCGATGCGTCTGGAGCACAAGGTCGGCGAGCGCGTGCTCGGTGTCGACCCCGTGTCGGGCAAACCGGTGAGTGTCAAGATAGGCCGTTTCGGCCCGCTCGTGCAGGTGGGAGAGGGTGACAAGGACGAAAAGCCCCGCTTCGCCTCCTTACTCAAAGGACAGTCGGTGCAGACCATCACACTCGAGGACGCCCTGAAACTCTTTGAGTTCCCGCGCCTTATCGGCGAGTATGACGGCGCGGACGTTACGGTGGCCATAGGCCGTTTCGGTCCCTATATCAAGCATGCCGGCTCGTTCACCTCCATCCCCAAGGATATTGCTCCCGAGGAGATTACCATCGACCAGGCGATAGAGCTTATCAACGAAAAGCGCTCCGAAGCGCAGAAACGCATTATCCGCACATTCGACGAGGACCCCGACGTGCAGATACTCAACGGACGCTACGGCATATACATCGCCTGCAACAAAAACAACTACAAGATACCCAAGACCGTGGCCGACCCCGCCGCCCTCACTCTCGAGGAGTGCCGGGAAATCATAGCCGCGCAGGATGCCGCTCCGAAGAAGGCTCCGCGACGTGCCGCACGTAAGAAATAATTAAGAGATACCCTCTAACATCTTCAGAATGAAGCCCCTTAAAGCAAAACCGGGTGCGGAGCGCCGTCGTTTCTCGCCCGATGTGATAGAAACATATACTCCCGCCGGGGAGACCCGCCTGCTCGATTTCCTCTTCGCCTCGATGCCTCAGCGCAAACGCACCAACGTCAAGGAGTTGCTGCGTCACAATCAGGTGAAGGTCAACGACGAGGTAATCACGCAGTTCGACGCGCCGCTTACGGCCGCCGACACCGTCTATGTCAACCTCACCCGTGAGTTCCCGCGGTTCTACAACCGCCGCCTTAAGATTGTGTATGAGGATGACGACATCATCGTCGTCAACAAAGGATACGGTCTGCTGTCGATGGGCAATGACAAGGTGAAGGACGGTACGGCATACTCCATACTCAAGGAGTATGTCAAATGGGTCGACCCGCGACAGAAGATATTCATCGTGCACCGTCTCGACCGCGACACCTCGGGGCTGATGATGTTTGCCAAAAACGTACAGGCCAAGGAGGCGATGCAGCACAACTGGAACAATATGGTGCTCAACCGCACATACGTGGCTGTTGTCGAGGGGAATGTCGAGAACGACGAGGGCACCATACGCACATATCTCGCCGAAAACTCGAAATATGAGGTCTACGTCACCGAAAATCCGGAGGAAGGACAGCTTGCCGTGACACGCTACAAGGTGCTGCGCCGCAAGAACGGATACACCCTCATCGAATTTGAACTTGACACAGGACGCAAGAACCAGATACGCGTGCATTGCAAGCATATCGGGCATCCCATAGCCGGCGACCGCCGTTACGGCGCCAAGTCGAGTCCGATACACCGCCTCGCCCTTCACGCCCGCACACTCCGCTTCGCCCATCCCGCCACCCGCCGCGAGATGGACTTCTCGACCCCGATACCCGCATCCTTCCTCAAGATGGTCAACTGAGCCGGATAATCGTCACCGCGGTTACAAACCGCGGCTACTACATCGCTGATTGTCGGCTGTTGCAGCTTAGTAGCCGCGGTTTGTAACCGCGGAAAACAGGATTTCGCCATACTCATTTTGCCTGCTGACGGCAAATATCTTGATATATTTTATGCGGACGCGATTAATCGCGTCCCTACAAAAAACAAACAAAAACTTAAACCAATGAAGACATTACACATCCTTGCCGCAGCCGCGATAGCAGTAACCGTGGCGTCATGCTCGGGCAAACCGGAGCTTAGTTACATGCCGGCAAAAGCCGAGGGCGATTCCAACTGGGGCCTTGTCGATGCAAACGGCGAATTTCTTTTTACCGACGAGTTCTCAGACCGTCCGTCGCCCGTAGTCAACGGATATTTCTTCGTTGAAGAGGGTAAGGGATATACAGTCTATAAGGCTGAAAAAAATCCGAAGCAGGTCGGCGACCTCTCCGGCCTCAAGGATTGCGGATACTATAACGACGGACTGATGCCGGTGGTGCACAAAGGGGAGCATATCTCATTTGTCGACGGCAGTGGTAAGACGAAATTCACCCTCGAGAGTGTCGACTCCGTCAGTGTGACAGAAGCAATGGGAATGTTTATCAACGGCCGATGCGCAATCCGCACTTCCGATGACAAATGGGGTGCCATCGACACCGACGGCAATGTAGCCGTCTCTCCTAAATATGTCCAGGCTCCGGTTTTTGTAGAAGACAAGGCCGTAGTCATCGAGGCGGATAGCGAGAAAGCTTATATCATTGACCGCAATGGCGTAGTCAAGGCCGAAATATCTGAAAATATAACTTCCGTATCTCCTTTTATCGACGGATATGCCACCGCGCGCACCGCTAATTATGACGGGGAGGGGCGGCAGTGTGTCATGATTAAGAGTAATGGCGAGGTTGTCGAACTGCCTGCCTCGGTATATGATGTCCGTATCTGGAACAGCAAGTATATCGTGTTCGCCAACGATGATTACGAATATGGTATAATGACCTATGACGGAGAAGTAAAGGTACGTCCTAAATATGAGGCTATGGAATTACTTCCCAATGGCGATTTTATCGGTGAACGTGACGATAAAATTATGTTTGTAAAGCCTGACGGCGAAACGCAAAGGCTCCCGAAAAACACCTATCCGGCAGTTCGTTCGCCCTATCTTTTCAGCAAGGTCTTTGATTTCGGCTTTGAAATGGTTTCGGAAGATGATGACGATGAATTGCAGCTCCGTACATATAATGGAAAGAAGGTAGGCAAGGAAATGGGACGGTATAAGGGCCGTATTGAAATCGACAATATCTACTCCGACTACTTCGACTATGCCGATGCGACGAAGAAGTTTATGGATATGTTTGACGCCGACGGTCTGAAGGGCTATCCTTTCGACTCGACAATGAAACTATATGCCGATACCACGGCTCATTCGGTGGATTGGTACCGTGGCGACACGTCCATGAGCGTGTCGGTAGCGAGCGGCAATCCATATTTCAGTGTGTCGTCGGCGACATTGCATTCCGACCGGACTATCGTATATGACGCTACTCCCTACGCGAGCTATTATACATGGGAGTTCAATCCTGCATCACGTGTCACTGCAATCTCGCTCACGCTCTCCTTCAACGGCAACAATTATCGCAATGACCTTGTTGAATATTTTGCCGCGGCGTTGCGCGACAGGTTTGGTATAACAGTGTCGGAGTCAGGCTATGGCGACAATTATGTATCCTCCAACGGGTATGATGCCATAACGGTACACCTTTCCAGCTGGAAACCGGTTGCAGTTCCCGCCGATGAAGTCTATGAAGCCTGTGATTCAGCTGTAGTCTTCGTCGATAGTATTTACGCATAAATACAGCAAACAACCGCATAATGATGACCGAACGTCTGCGCATATGGATTATGGCTGCGGTGGTGGCGATAACATTCTTTGTCAACAACCGCACGCTGCAGCCCGACATTATGGAGTCGCGCAATCTTGTGACTGCGCGCGAAATGGTCGAGACGGGCGAGTGGCTCGTGCCGACCATGAACGGCGAGCTGCGTCTCGAGAAACCGCCGTTGCCAACATGGGTTTCGGCTGTGGTCGAGAGCGTAAGCCCCGACGACATAGCCGCGCAGCGCGCCGTGGCGTCGCTGTTCGGCGTCATGCTCGTGGTGTTCTTCTATCTCCTTTGCCGCGACGTGTTCAGGGTCGACCCTGTCATAGCCGTCATTCTGCTGTGCAGCTGCTATCAGTTCATGCTGATGGCGCGTACCGTATCGTGGGATATATATACCCATGCGTTCATGCTCGGAGGCATCTATTTCCTTGTGATGGCTGTTAATGGCCGCGGACGCCAGTGGTGGCGCTTCTGCCTCGCCGGGCTGTTTGCCGGGCTGTCGGTCATGAGCAAGGGGCCGGTGTCGCTTTTCGCGCTGTTCCTGCCATTCCTGCTTGCATGGGGCATTTTCGGCCGTCCGTCGATGCGCGGCAAGTGGCTTCCTGTCGGCGTCATGGTGCTTGTCACCATAGTAGTGGGATGCTGGTGGTATGCCTATATACATGTATTCCATGCCGATGAGTGGCAGGCCGTCATGGCCAAGGAAACAGGGTCGTGGCTCAACCGCAACGTGCGGCCGTGGCACTACTACTGGAAATTCTTCCTTGAGGCCGGAGTGTGGGCGCTCCTTCTCGTCACGTCGATAATAATGGTGCTCCGCCGCGGATTTCGTGGCGACAGGAGCCGTCTGGTGCCGGTGATGTGGATGCTGTTCTGTCTCGTGCTGCTGTCATGCATGCCGGAGAAAAAGACGCGCTATCTTCTGCCGCTGCTCATACCGGCCGCTGTCGTCATGGCGCAGGCGGTGGGGATATGGTGCGCGTCGTTCTCGTCGCGCGGAAGTGCCGACATCACTCTCGGCCACAGTTCGGGCATGCATGCGCCGCGGTGGCCTTTCCGGCTCAATGCGTGGCTATTGGCCGCGGTGTGCGCCGGGATTCCTGTCGGTGCGTATATAATGGTCTATAGTAAAGGACTTATGGGATTGCCGGTATGGATTGGCGTGACTGTGCTGTCGATTTGCGCGGCGTGGCTGCTCGTGCGTGCCGCCATCAGGCTGCTGCCGCAGTCGATGGTGATTGTCACGGGATGCTACTATGCGCTGCTGGTGCTGCTGGCGTTTCCCGTTGTGGGCAAGCTGATCAACGGTACTACCATGCAGACCATCACTGCCGCTGTCAACGCTCCCGAGGTGAGAGAGTATCCGATTTATGCGCCTGCCGGTGAGGAGCTGCGTATCGAGATGGTGTATCAGGCGCGCCGTAATATACGTCCCGTAGCCGTTGATTCCGCCGAGGCATTGCGCGAGCGGCTCCCGATGATACTCATGACGCATGAGTATGCGGGCGAGCGCCTTCCCGCTTCGTTTGTCAATGAGGTGGATACGGTGTCGTTAGGCGAATTCGACTGCAACCGCCGTCCCAAGGGCACGCGCCGCCATTCGCCTCTCTTCATATACCGGCTGACACTTCTGAAAGAGCGCCCCGATACAATCACAGGTAAGAATGACTGAGCCGGAATAATACTGCCTCAATGTAGGGCTGCACCGGGGTGCAGCCCTACATTGAGACGAAACTGAACGTCAAAACTGAATGCCAAAATATTTTTAACGATATATGTTTCTGCAACCCAACAAGACAAGTGAGTACGATTTCACGATAATCGTACCCGTATATAACGAGGAAGACAACATGGACGCCGTGGAGAAGCGTCTGGCGGCATATCTGCCGACGGCTTCGCGGCGCGCGTGCGTGTTGTTCGTTGACGATTGTTCCACCGACCGTTCGCTCGCCCTCATTAAGGAAATATGCGCCCGCAACGAGCATTTCTACTATATAGCTTTCGCGCGCAACGGTGGCCTGTCGGCGGCGCTCAAGGCCGGCATCGACTATGCCTGGTCGCCGCTCGTTGGATATATCGACTCCGACCTGCAGACCGCTCCGGAGGATTTCAATCTGTTGCTTGCACGTGCCGACGAGGCCGAGCTGGTGACAGGCATACGCGCCGACCGCAAGGATTCGGGATTCAAGAAACTCCAGTCGAAGATTGCCAACGGTTTCCGCCGCTCGATGACGCATGACGGCGTGGCCGACACCGGGTGCCCGCTGAAGGTGTTGCATACCGACTATGCCAAGCGCGTGCCATTCTTCACCGGAATGCACCGTTTCCTGCCGGCGCTGATACAGCTGCAGAACGGACGCGTCATCCAGATGCCCGTGCGCCATTTCCCCCGCGTGGCCGGCAAGTCGAAGTATCATCTGTGGAACCGTCTCGCCGGTCCGTTCAAGGATTGTTTCGCCTACCGCTGGATGCGCAAGCGCTATATCAACTACGACGTCAACGGCGGCAACCTGTAAAACTACTGGCGGTGTTTTCCCGCGGTTGAAAACCGCGGCTACTACCCGAAGGTATTAGGCTTACGACATATATAGTAGCCGCGGTTTCCAACCGCGGATTCCTGATTTAAAATATTTCAATTGAAACGATACTTTATAAAACTGAGCTATGACGGAGCCGCTTATCACGGGTGGCAGGTGCAGCCGGGGGCGGTGACGGTGCAGCAGTGCATCGAGGAAGCGCTCGGCAAGGTGTTGCGCCGTCCCACACCCATAGTCGGCGCGGGACGTACCGACGCCGGGGTCAACGCGCACCTTATGGTGGCGCATGCCGATATGCCTGAGGACGTCGTCGAAAAAGATAAGGCACGCTTCCTGCGTTCGCTCAACTCGCTGACAGCACGCGACATCGCCATACATGATGTCGTCGAGGTAGCCCCCGGCGCGCATGCGCGTTTTGACGCGCGGCGGCGCACCTACCGCTACTTCGTGCACCACGGGTGCGACCCGTTTTTGCGTCACTATTCGCTTAATATAGCGCCGCTCGATTACACGGCCATGAATGAGGCGGCCGCGTTGCTGCTTGATGTGGAAGATTTCACCTCCTTTGCCAAGCTGCATGCCGACACACGCACCAATATATGCCGTGTCGACACCGCACGATGGATTAAAGTACCTGTATCACAGCCCGCGGCAGCCGGAATGACAGCCTGCGACGGCATACCCGCATCCGGTATGGGAGAGCCAGGATGCCAATATTACTTTGAAATAAGCGCCGACCGATTTCTCCGCAACATGGTCCGCGCCGTAGTCGGCACACTCGTTGAAGTAGGCCGCGGCAAAATGACCCTCCCGCAATTCCGCGACGTTATAGCGCGCCGCGACCGCTGCGAAGCCGGCACCTCAATGCCCCCCAACGCCCTCTTCCTCTGGAACGTGGAATACTGACACATACCCCTCCCTCCCATTCAAAACGCAAAAGCAGAATGGGGCGGGGGCGTCTCGCCCCCGTGGTAATTTCTTGTATATAAGTGTATAATAATACCACGGGGGCGAGACGCCCCCGCTCCATTCCGATTACAGTGATAATGTTAAATATTCCGGAGTAAAATTGTTATGGTTTTCGGTACCAGAGCATGAGGTTGCGGGTGTAGGCTATGAGGCCTACGCTTTGGCCGAGGATGAGGACGGGGTCGTGGCGGAAGATGGCATAGCTTACTATGATGATGCTGCCTGTCAGGGATATTATCCAGAAGCCGGCGGGGAGTTCCGATTCGCCGCGACGGCGGGAGTAGAGCCACTGGTAGATGAAGCGGAAAGTGAAGATTACCTGGCCGGCGGAGCCGTAGATTACCATCCACAGGGGGATGTCGTCATTGCCGAAGAAGCGGTCGACGGCAGCCTGTGCGTCGTGCGCTACGGGTATTATCAATGCCAGTGGCAGCAGGGCGATGACGGCTCGCAGCGGCGCGGGCACTTTATGCCATACGCCCTTGATGTTGAGATTCCAGATGTAGATGTAATAGGCGATTACCTGCCCGATGACTATGGCGAAATCGTCGCGCAGCCAGCCGTAGAAGCAAAGCAGGCATGAGGCGAGCAACGACAGCACCCAGAATATGGTGGGGGAGAGCACGCGCCGCGCCCTCTCCGACATTATCCATTGCACGAGTATGCGTGCCGAAAACAGTGCCTGTGCCAGAAATCCTATTACGAATACCACGTGTTACGGTTTTTATGTGATGAGAATAGTTGTACGTGTCTCCGTTAGTAGCCGCGGTTTTTAACCGCGGAAACATTTGTCCCCGCGGTTAAAAACCGCGGCTACTATGGATGTCGTAAACTTTAGTTATCGTTCGAGGTAGGTGTAGCCGTAGAGGCCGGAGCGGTAATTGGAGAGGAATTCGCGGCCTTCCTCGGCGGTGATTTTGCCGGCTTTCATTGAGGAAGTGACCCATGTCTCGACGTTGCGCACGAGTTTCTTGGGGTCGAACTGCACGTAGTCGAGCACTTCGGCCACTGTCTCGCCGTCGATGACCTTGTCAATTTCGTAGCGGTCCTTGTAGACGCTGATGTGCACGGCGTTGGTGTCGCCGAACAGGTTGTGCATGTCGCCGAGGATTTCCTGATAGGCTCCGGCGAGGAATACGCCGAGGTAATATGGTTCGCCCTGACGCAGGGGGTGGAGCATGAGGAAGTCGGCGCTGCCTCCCTGCACGGAGATGAAGTGGGCTATCTTGCCGTCGGAGTCGCATGTCATGTCCTGAAGCGTGGCCATGCGTGTGGGTTTCTCGTCGAGACGCGACAGCGGCATGACGGGGAACAGCTGGTCGATGGCCCAGTGGTCGGGCAGCGACTGGAACAGGGAGAAGTTGCAGAAATATTTGTCGGGGAGCATGCGCGACACTTTCCGCAGTTCCTCGGGTGCATGCTTCATTGTCTGGGCTATGTCGCCGACTTCGCGGGCGATTGACCAGAACAGTTTCTCGACCATGGCGCGTGTGCGCAGGTCGATGAGGCCGAGTGAGAAAAGGTCGAGGGCTTCCTCGCGTATCTGGAGTGCGTCGTGCCAGCTCTCGAAGAGGCGCGGCTGCGACAGTTTGTCCCAGATGTCGTAAAGTTCGCGCACGAGTTCATGTTCGTCGGCGGTGATTTCCTCGTTGTCCTTCCACTGGGGGAGGGTGGTCGTCTCGAGCACTTCGAATACGAGCACGGAGTGGTGGGCGGTAAGCGAGCGTCCGCTTTCGGTGATGATGTTGGGCTGTTTGAGCCCGTTTTTCTCGCACACGTCAACGAGCGAGTATACGGCGTCGTTGGCATATTCCTGTATGGCGTAGTTCATCGATGACTCCGACGCCGAGTTGCGCGTGCCGTCATAGTCGACGCCGAGACCGCCGCCTATGTCGACGAAGTCGATGTCGAAGCCGCTTTTGGAGAGCTGCACGTAGAACTGCATGGCCTCGCGGAGCGCGTTTTTGATGAAACGTATCTTGGTAATCTGGCTCCCGATATGGAAATGGATGAGCTTGAGGCAGTCCTTCATGTCGCGGCGTTCGAGATAGTCGAGCGCTTCGAGCAGTTCGGAGGAGTTGAGGCCGAATTTCGATGAATCGCCGCCCGAATCCTCCCATTTGCCGGCGCCTGAGCTTGAGAGCTTGATGCGTATGCCTATGTTGGGGCGTATCTTGATGCGGCGGGATATGTCGGCTATGAGTTTAAGCTCGTTCATCTTTTCGACCACAAGGTAGATGCGGCGTCCCATCTTCTGGGCGAGCAGGGCGAGCTCGATATAGTTGGCGTCCTTGTAGCCGTTGCATATTATGAGGGCGTCGTCGGCTATGTTGGTGGCGAGTACGGCGTGAAGTTCGGGCTTCGAGCCGGCTTCAAGACCGATATTGAATTTCTTGCCATGGCTTACAATCTCCTCGACTACCTGACGCATCTGGTTGACCTTAATGGGGTAGACGATGAAATTCTGCGCCTTGTAGTTGTATTGCTCGGCGGCGCGTTTGAAGCAGTTGGAGATTTTCTCGACGCGGTTGTCGAGAATGTCGGGGAAACGAAGCAGCACGGGTGCGGTGATGTCGCGCAGCTGCAGCTCGTCCATCACTTCCTTGAGGTCGACCGACGCGTATCCATCCTTCGGGGTGACGGCCACGTGGCCACGCTCGTTGATGGTAAAATACTGGCGCCCCCAGCCGCTGATATTATACAGCTCGGCGCTGTCTTCAATTCTCCATTTTCTCATCTCTATTTTTACTTGCTTTTATGTTTTTTAATGATAGTAACGTACAGATTCAACCTCTTGGACGACCGGTATGTAGCAGGATGCTTAAAAATGCTCGCGAGAAGCCGGAAACAGATGGGTTTTCATCGAATTGCATCGTTTCTGTCAAATAACTTATTTAGTCGGCAAAGATAAGAATATTTTTTTATTCTTCCGAATCGAAATCAAGCGTATTATTCATATTCCAATTGTCGAAATCTGACTGGAACAACTTATCCTGAATAATGCGATATTTCTCGAACTCGCACTCGGCATGTATTTTGGCCTGTTCTGCTGACACTATGCCTGCGCCGGTAAGTATAGGACGGTCGTCGCTATCCAAAAATTTGTCTATACGTACAGACCAGTCCTCCATGGTCATCGGGATATGGCGTTTCGCACGGTCTTCGGCCAAATCGAGGAAGGCATTGACTATTCTTCCCATTGACTCCAATTCCGTTTCTCTCAGATAGTTTTTAGCTATAGAAACATCGGTTTTTACGATTTTGCCATTTGGCGCTTTTTCCCACGATGTGAGACCTATGTGCTCCTTCTCGGCGTTGGCGCGTTCGACTATCAGTTCGGCCGCCGTATGTCCGTGAACGGCATAGTGCATTTTGTTCTGTACCTTTTTAAAGAACATTCTGGTAGTCGGTGCGTCACGGTTGTAGTCGATGCTTGTCGCATAGATGTCGGTCAGTTTCTGATAAAAACGGCGTTCGCTCAATCGTATTTCCCTTATTTCCGCGAGCAAATGTTCGAAATAATCCTCATTGATGAATGATCCGTTTTCCATACGTTTCTTATCTATCACGTAACCGCGTATGGCAAATTGGCGCAGGACATAAGTACACCATTGACGGAATTGAGTCGCACGTACGGAATTGGCCCGATAGCCTACTGAAATGACCGCATCCAGATTATAATATTTAGTGGCATAGCTTTTGCCGTCGGCGGCAGTTCGTCGGAATTTCCGACAAACTGCCTCTTCCTGTAATTCCTGGGTCTGAAAAATGTTCTGCAAATGTTCTGCAATCGTTGAGCGTCCTTTGTCAAACAGGACAGCTATGGCATCCTGAGTGAGCCAAAGCGTTTCATCCTGATACAATACCTCTATACCTTCTTCCTTGCTTTCCAGCTGGAATATAAGGAATTCAGCAGTGCTGTTGTGAATTTTAAGTTTTTTCCCCATGATTTTCTATTATAGATGCAAATTTACTGTTTTTTTTGAGGAGTGCGTGATAAATGGCTGATAATATGTATTTATGAGTAACGTTATTCCCTGTTAAAAACATGTAAAATACGCGGTATGCGTCATAAAGAATATTGGTGACAGGTAGAATTATGGCAGAGATTCCGAAAAAGAATGATTGCGTGTAATGATTTTGTAATATGCACAACCCCTCTATTTTAATGGATATTGAGCCTCATTAAGAAATTTTTACATTAGCTTACGGTTAAAAATCATAGTATTTAGTAATTTTGCACTGCAAAAAGTAGGTCATTCACAACAAAATGATTATCTTTGCAGCGCAAAATCAAGAATGTAGAAACTATTAATAATTTTAAAATTTACGACTATGTCAGAAATTGCATCTCGTGTTAAATCAATAATTGTAGACAAACTCGGTGTAGATGAAAATCAAGTAACAGAATCAGCAGCTTTCACTACTGACCTCGGCGCTGACAGCCTCGACACTGTAGAGCTCATCATGGAGTTCGAAAAAGAATTCGGTGTGACAATTCCCGATGACGAGGCAGAGAAAATCGCTACTGTAGGCGACGCTATCAGCTACATCGAAAAAGCACAGTAATCAGCCGCCGGCCGTTTATTGTAAATATAATTACTGGTAACACAAACATATAGAATAATGGAGTTAAAAAGAGTTGTAGTGACAGGCATGGGCGCCATCACTCCTATTGGCAATGACGTCGAAACGGCGTGGGAAAATGCCAAAAAAGGAGTGTCGGGTGCAGGTCCTATCACGCATTTCGATGCTTCAAAGTTCAAAACCCAGTTTGCCTGCGAAGTAAAAAACTTTGACGGCAACGCTCTCTTCGACCGCAAAAAGGTGCGCCAGCTCGACCTTTACGCTCAGTATGCCCTCGCAGCTGCGCGTCAGGCAGTCGAAGATTCAAAAATCGAGGAGGATCCCAACGTCAACCGCGACCGTATCGGTGTGATTGTCGCAGCGGGTATCGGTGGTCTCCACACCTTTGAGGAGGAAGCCGGTTACTACGCCCTCAACGAGGACAAGGGTCCCAAATACAATCCCTTCTTCATCCCCAAGATGATTGCCGACATCGCATCGGGACATATCTCGATGGAGTACGGCTACCATGGTCCCAACTTCGGCACCGTGTCGGCCTGCGCATCATCCAACAACGCCATCATCGATGCATTCAACCTCATCCGTCTGGGCAAAGCCGACGCTATCGTTACCGGTGGCGCTGAGGCTGCCATCTTCCCCGCAGGTGTGGGCGGTTTCAATTCGATGCATGCGCTGTCGACCCGCAACGACTCTCCCACGACGGCTTCACGTCCGTTCAGCAAGAGTCGCGACGGTTTCGTAATGGGTGAAGGTTCGGTTGTACTCGTACTTGAAGAACTTGAACATGCACTCGCACGCGGTGCCAAGATATATGCCGAGGTAGCCGGCGGCGGCCTTTCAGCCGATGCCTACCACCTCACAGCAACCCACCCCGAAGGTCTGGGCGCTATCCTGGCAATGCGCAACGCTCTCGAAGACGCCAACATGAAGCCCGAAGACATTGACTATATCAATGTTCACGGTACTTCTACCCCTGTGGGCGACGTTTCCGAGATTAAAGCAATCGTGGAAGTATTCGGCGAACACGCCTACGACCTCAACATTTCGTCGACCAAGTCGATGACCGGCCACCTTCTCGGTGCTACCGGCGCACTTGAGGCGATGTTCTCGGTCAAGGCCGTTCAGGACAACATCATCCCGCCGACCATCAACCACGAAGAGGGTGATGATGACGAAAACATCGACTATCGCCTGAACTTCACCTTCAACCGCGCTCAGGAACGCCCCGTTCGTGCCGCCCTCTCCAACTCGTTTGGTTTCGGAGGCCACAACGCTACGGTGATTGTGAAGAAATTCGAGAAATAATAAGCCGGGGGCGGCACTCATGCCGCAGCCGGGTATCTACCGATAAAAGAGCGGGTCGCAATTTTGATTGCGGCCCGCTCTTTTATCGGTAGATGGTTAATAGCTAAGTAGCTATATTAGCTATCATAGCTACCCGGTTTTTAGTCGATGTTGGGGTTGAGTTTGTGCCATTCGGAGATGGGAGGAAGCACGCCCATTGCTATCACTTCGTCGCGGAGTTTGCAGAGGTGGTGGTAGCTCTTTTCAAGGTCGTCTTTCTCTTTGGGTGTGCCTTCCACTTCCTTGAAGTGTACGCCGTTGCGGTCGAGGGTTGTCTCCATAGCCATCATGATGTGGTTGAAACGTCCGTCGTTGACGTAGGTTCCTACCGGCCAGCGGAACGGCCGGCCGCCCATGGCTGCCGCTATCATTTCGATTGACAGGTATGCCGGGCTCTGGAATGACGAGCGGCCACGCAGGTCGATGATATGTTTGCCGCCTTGTATCACGCGCTGCTGCATCTCCTCCCATTCCTTTTCGGGAAGGGCTTCGGTGCCGATGATTTCGGTGAGCGGTTTGCCGTTGACTGTGGTGGTCGAGGCGTATACAGCCATCTGCTCGCCATGTCCGCCGTAGGTGCGTGAGTTGACCACGTCGTCGGCCGGGATGTTGAAGTAGCGGGCGAGTTCGTGCTGCAGACGTGTGCTGTCGAGCGCGGCAAGCGTGGATACCTGATTGGGCTTCAGGCCTGAGTAAATCAGGGTGATAAGGCCGGTGATGTCGGCCGGGTTGAATACCACGACCACATGTTTTACATCGGGGCAATATTTGCGCACGTCTTTGCCGAACTGTTCGGCGATTTCGGCATTGCCTTTGAGGAGGTCCTCGCGGGTCATGCCGGCCTTACGTGCCGCGCCGCCGCTGCTCACGATATAGTCGGCGCCGGCAAACGCTTCGGCCACGTCGTTGGTGAACGTCAGGTTTAAGCCTTCGAAACCGCAGTGGTACAGTTCCTCGGCCACTCCTTCAAGTGCGGGAAGATAGGGGTCGTAGAGACAGATGTTGGGGGTAAGTCTCATCATGATGGCAGTCTGGGCCATGTTGGATCCAATCATGCCGGCTGCGCCTGAAATCACCAGTTTGTCTTTGGTTAGAAATTCCATAATATTAAAGTTTATTTAATCGGTTAGTAGTATTTGAGGGGACGCGGTGCATGGCGTCCGCATGTATTTATGTAAAGATATAACTTTTTTATGTAAATATATAACATTAACAAAACGCTCTTGTTCAATGGCCGGCCGGGTCTATGTGGTGGCAAAATGTCACTTGAATGGTAAATTTTTCAGAAAATGCTTTGGGTTTCTAAAAATATGCCTAACTTTGCACTGAAATAACAACAAACAAGCTGAAATATTACGTCCTTAAACCTAAATAAAAATGGAAAAAATCGACAATCTCGACCGAAAAATTCTTAAAATCGTAATGCAGAACGCGCGCATACCGTCAAAGGATGTCGCAGTGGAGTGCGGCGTTTCGCGTGCCGCCATACATCAGCGCATACAGCGCATGATTGACCTTAAGGTTATCACCGGGTCGGGATATTATGTCAACCCAAAGGATCTGGGTTTCTATACGTGTACGTTTATCGGTGTCAACCTCGAGCGCGGCGCATTGTACCGCGAGGTAGTTCCGGAGCTGCGCCGCATCCCCGAAATCACCGAATGCCATTTCACCACCGGTCCGTACACCATGCTTATCAAGCTTTTTGCCCGTGACAACGAGCACCTGATGGACCTTCTCAACAACAAGATACAGAACATACCGGGCGTCACCGGTACGGAGACACTGATTTCGCTCGACCACTCTATCCATCGCCATCTGCCCATCTACGCCGAGGATTAGAAGACGGTGCTGCGGCGCCGTATCTCAGCCGGAATTAAAACTGAAACTGTCATATCATCATGGCCAACTACGATATAAAAGCACTTCATCAGAAGATACTCACTATATTGCTCGCATTTGACAAAGTGTGCAGTCAGCACGGTTTGCGCTATACTATCTGCGGTGGCACTATGATAGGAGCCGTGCGACACAAGGGGTTCATACCATGGGATGATGATCTCGACGTGTCGATGCCACGCCCCGATTATGACCGTTTTATTGCCCATTGCAGGGAGTGGCTTCCCGAGCCGTACGAGTTTGTCTGTGCCGAAAATGATTCCCTCTATCCTTTGCCATTCGGCAAGATACAGGATGCCTCTACAACGCTGATAGAGCGTGAACACCTTTATTATCTCGGAGGCTGCTACATAGATGTGTTTCCTTTCGACGGCTACCCTGACAATGCCTTTATGCGCAACGTGCAGCGCATACGCTATAATTATCTCAAGAAGGTGCTCTACTTTCTCCACCGCGATCCTTATCGTCACGGCCATGGCATCTCAAGCTGGATACCGAGGCTTGCGCGTAAATTCTACACATTGGAATCGGCTCAGCGGAAAATACGCCGTGTCATGACAAAGTATGATTATGACAAGAGCAAATGGGCGGCAAGTTACACCGACGGCCTCGAACGCCTTTGCCCTAAAATTGTCATCGACACATACCACCCGTTTGAATTTGAGGGGCACATGGTGCAGGGCATCGCCGACTATGATTATTATCTGCACCGCATGTACAAGGGGGATTATATGCAGTTGCCGCCTGAAGAAGACCGCTGGCAGCATAATTTCCACTACCTTGACCTTACGTCTCCATATAGGGAGTTCAGGGGGAAAAAGTAGCTGTCGGCACGTGCTGCCTATGTTGGCTTGTCATTTAAGACGTTTAAAAAAATACCCTTCACATAATTGCGAATGGAAACACCCTTATTCTCAATTTTCATCCCCAGCTGGAACAATCTGCCGTTTCTCAAGATATGTGTGGACAGTATCCGCAAAAATTCGGCATATCCGCATCAGATAATAGTACATGTCAACGATGGAAGCGACGGAACTCTCGACTGGGTGCGCCGACAGGGATTGGACTACACTCACTCTGAAGAAAATGTGGGCGTGTGTCTGGCTATGAACATGATGCGCACAAAGGTGAAAACCGACTACATCTGTTTCATAAATGATGATATGTATGTGCTCCCCGGTTGGGATAAAGCTCTTTATGACGAGATTTGCTGTTTGCCCGACAACCGATTTTTCCTTTCCGGAACGACCATACAGCCACGCACACCCGGCAATTCAAAAATCGTTGCAGACTACGGTGACTCTCCTGAGGTATTTCGTGAGGACGATCTGTTGCGCGGATATATGGACGTGAAGATGTCAGACTGGATGGGCGCTACGATGCCACCCAACATAGTGCATCGCGATATATGGGATCTCGTCGGTGGGTATAGTGTGGAATATTCGCCCGGAATGTACAGTGACCCCGACTTTACGGCAAAACTGTGGCTCTGCGGCATACGCTACATGCGGGGGCTTTCAGCATCGCGCGTGTATCATTTCGAGACTAAATCGACCGGTAGGATACGCAAGAACGACGGCCGAATGCAATTCTTGCTTAAATGGGGGATGACCAACTCGTCTTTCCGTCGTGCATACACATGGCGCGGGCATGACTTTGACCCTGCGCTTGCAGGTAAGGTTAATCCTGCCGTCGGCCTGCGAAAAGCCCGTTTTGTGAGCCGGCTCAAAGCCGTATGGTGGGCAATGACAAAAGCAATAGGCCCTCTGTGGAAATTTTCCGACCGTTCCCCGCGGTAATGTCAGTTGTCATCGAACGGTCAAAAATGACCGTTTTTTATAGATATCGGGCCAATTATAATGTAATTTTGTGGTGAAAGTATTATATTTGTGCAAATTTAAAGTCTGATTTTAAATTTGCATGATGATGGATTATATACCTCGCAAAATTTCGGGTTCAGTACTTCGGGCGGCTGAATATTATTCGGTTATCGTTATTACCGGACCGAGACAGGTGGGCAAGTCGACGCTTTGCCGGCATCTTTTCGGAGATTACAGCCAGTATAATCTGGAGGATGTGGCATTGCGTCAGGCTGTAAAGACTGATCCCAAGGCATTTCTCGACAGTTGCGGAAAGGACGTTGTCATAGACGAGGTGCAGCATGTGCCCGATCTTCTGTCATACATACAGCTGATTGTGGATAGCGGGAATAGCCGACGTTTTGTCCTGACAGGGAGCAGTAATTTCTCACTTCTTGAGAACGTTACCCAGTCGTTGGCCGGGCGCGCGGCTTTGTTCAGCCTGTTGCCCTTTGCGCTTGAGGAATTGCCGGAATACCGACAATGTACTACCGATAAGTTGCTCGTTAATGGATTATATCCCGGAGTCGTTGCAAAAGGTATCCCTAACGATCTGTTTTACCGTAACTACTATGCCACCTACATTGAGCGAGACGTACGGCAATTGAAAAGTATAGAAAATCTTGATGGTTTCCAGCATTTTATCCGGCTTGCGGCAGCGCGTTGCGGCAACGAATTCAATGCTTCGGCCATGGGTGTTGAAACCGGAGTGAGCAGCCCTACAATAAAGAGCTGGCTGGGGATATTGAAAGCGTCGTATATCGCGTTTACGCTCAGCCCGTATTATGCGAATATTTCAAAAAGGCTGACGAAAACGCCTAAAATATACTTTTATGACACCGGGTTGCTGTGCTGGCTTATCGGTATCAACACTCCGGAGCAGCTGAGTTACCACCCGTTGCGGGGTGCGGTGTTCGAAAATCTGGCAGTCGTCGAACTGCTAAAGATGAGGTTTAATGCCGATGAGTCGCCCGACATGTATTTCTATCGCGAAAATTCAGGCCGTGAAGTGGATGTAATGATGACAAACGGTACGGCATACGATATATTTGAGATAAAGTCTGCAAAAACCTTTAGCCCTGATTTCCTGACAAATATCAATTATCTCACAGCATTGCTCGGTGACAAGATAGCTCATAAAACGGTGATTTATGACGGAGATTATATTCCTCCAAATATTTTGAATGTCCGCGATTTAAATAGATTGACATTTAAGTAAGTTTAAAATGCTACCGTGCAAATTTAAAGTCTGACTTTAAATTTGCACGGTAGTGACCTAATCTTCCGAAAGTAATTTGGTCTACAGGGTTGACCAAATTCAAAAGACAAATTCAAAAGGGTGGAGGGTGAAGTAAATTTACGGGAAAAAGAATGGATATTCGGGTGAAAATTGGTATCTTTGCACTTTAAAAATATAGTTGGAAATATAATCACATTTCAAAAGCACAGCCAAAGTGGAAACAAAGTATATTTTTGTGACAGGCGGTGTAGTGTCGTCGTTAGGTAAAGGTATTATCTCGTCGTCGCTTGCCAACCTGCTTATCGCGCGCGGTTATCGTGTTACTATCCAGAAGTTTGACCCGTACATCAATATTGACCCGGGCACACTCAACCCCTACGAGCACGGCGAATGCTACGTGACCGTCGACGGCCATGAGGCCGACCTCGATCTGGGGCACTACGAACGTTTCACCAACATACGCACCACGCGTGCCAACAACGTGACCACCGGACGCATCTACCAAAGCGTCATCGACAAGGAGCGCCGCGGCGACTACCTCGGCAAGACGGTGCAGATCGTACCCCACATCACCGATGAAATCAAACGCAACGTAAAGGCTCTTGGCAACACCGGCCAGTTTGATTTCGTGATTACGGAAATCGGCGGAACAGTAGGCGACATCGAGTCGCTCCCGTTCATCGAGAGCGTGCGCCAGCTGCGATGGGAGCTCGGCACCAATTGCGTGTGCGTGCATCTGACCTACGTGCCTTATATCGCGGCCGCCAAAGAGCTTAAGACCAAGCCCACGCAGCACTCCGTAAAGCAGCTGCAGGAGGTCGGTATCCAGCCAGACATACTCGTGCTGCGCACCGAGCACCATATCTCAACCGAGATGCGCCGCAAAATCGCGCTTTTCTGTAATGTGGCGCCCGACGCTGTCATACAGTCGATGGACGTACCTACCATCTACCAGGTGCCCATCATGATGCATGAGCAGCATCTCGACGAACTGGTGCTCAAACGTGTGGGACTGCCTACCGACGGAGAGCCCGACATGAAGCCGTGGCTGCATTTTCTTGACAAACTCGCTTACGCCGAGAAGACAGTACGCATCGGTCTGGTAGGCAAGTATGTGGAACTTCAGGACGCCTATAAGTCAATCAACGAATCGCTTTTCCAGGCAGCTACCTACAACGACCGCAAACTCAAACTCGAATATATCCACTCGGAGAAACTCAACGAGAGCAATGTCGACGAGCGCCTTAAAGATCTTGACGGTGTAATCATCGCCCCGGGATTCGGGCAGCGAGGCATCGAGGGCAAGTTCGTGGCGCTGAAATGGTGCCGCGAGCACGATGTGCCTACCTTCGGCATCTGCCTCGGCATGCAGTGCATGGTGATAGAGTTCGCCCGCGATGTGCTCGGTCTGGACGACGCCAATTCCACCGAGATGGACCACGCCACTCCCTATAACGTCATCGACCTGATGGAGGAGCAGAAGAGCATTTCCAACATGGGCGGCACGATGCGCCTCGGAGCCTACGACTGCGTGCTTAAGGACGGCTCGCGCGCCGCACAGGCTTACGGCACGACGAAGGTGAGCGAGCGCCACCGCCACCGCTTCGAGTTCAACAACGACTACCGCGAACGTTTCGAGGCTGCCGGCATGAAGTGTGTGGGTGAAAACCCCGCCACGCACCTTGTCGAGGTGGTCGAGATACCGGAAAAGCGCTGGTTTATCGGCACGCAGTACCATCCCGAATACTCGTCGACGGTGCTTAATCCCAACCCGTTGTTCCTCAGCTTTATAAAGGCGGCTGTCGACTACAGCGAAGAGAAAAACAAGTAAAACCCAATAATACAACTTCCACGTGAACAGTTCATTTAAAATAGTCCTTGTGGTCACGGCAGTGTTCTTCGGAATGATGCTGCTGATGCCTAAGAAAGATGACAGCACCAAGAAAGTAGAACAGCAGACAGAAACTGTGCAGGACAACAGTCCGGTGACCATCTCCGACGCAGAGATGGCGCTCGTTCCCTCGATAGTACGGGAAATAGGCGTTCGCGACACCACCGGAGGCCGTGAGAGCTTCAGCTATGTTACCGACAATGTGGCTCTACGTGTAGCCGACGGCCGGCTCAGCGGTACGGTAAGCGTTGATTCGTTTGCCGTGGACATCGACAGCGCGTTCATACACCATTTCCCTGTCGAGATGAATGTCACCCAGCAGGACAATGCTTATAATACACTTGTCAAGGAACTGAAGGAAATAGGCGTCTACCGCAAGTTCGCGTCGCTGCGCAAAGCTACCCCCGATGCCGATACTGTAAGTATGCATAACGATGTGCTCGCCCTTGAGTTCGACCCCCGCGGCGGTATGATTTCCAAGGCCACGCTTCTTGATAAGAAATATCGCACATTCTTCCCGTCGAAGGAGGACAAGAACAAGATTGACTCCGCCCAGGTGCAGGTGTTCAGCCCCGCCGACAAGGCGTCATACTGGTTCAATATCTCATATAACAACAACGACATTTCTACCAGTCAGCTTTATTTCACTCCCAAACAGGTGAATGACAGCGTAGTAGAGATGACGCTCGACCTTGGCGACGGCGCGCGCTGGGGCTACCGCTACACTCTCCCGCAGGGCGACAGCTATGTGGTGAGAATGGACGTGATTCAGCAGAATACGCAGAACGTGCTGCCGCAGAATGCCACACAGATGACCCTGTGCTGGAAGATGAACATGCCCCGTCTGGAGCGCGGCCTTACGTTCGAGGAGCGCAACTCGGGCATATATTACCGCTACACCGGCGAGACTCCCGACAATATCAACGGCAACTCGTCGAAGGTGGAAAAACTGCAGCACACCGTACAGTGGCTTGCATTCAAGGACCAGTTCTTCTCGACAATCATGATACCCCGCAAGGGATTTATCTCGGGTACTGTCGAGCAGCAGGCATTCAAGGTTCAGCCCGACGCAACGCACATCAAGATGCTTGCCGCCGATATGGAGGTGCCCTACAGTCCGTCGGAGGAAATCGGCGCGTCAATCGACATATTCATCGGCCCGAATCTCTATCCGTTGCTCAAAGGCATCGATGACGAACTGGCTTCGGACGACGGCCTGAGCCTCACCCGCGTGATACCTCTCGGCTGGTCGTGGCTGCGCTGGATCAACACGCTGATTGTCATTCCGGTGTTCACGTTCCTCAGCGGTTTCGTGTCGAACTACGGAATCATAATCCTGTTGCTGACCATATTCATCAAGCTGATAATCTTCCCCTTCACCTACAAGAGCTATCTGTCGCAGGCCAAGATGCGCCTGCTGGCTCCCGAAATCAAGGAAATCAACGACAAGTATCCCGGCAAGGAAAATGCGATGGTACGCCAGCAGAAGACGATGGCGCTCTATTCGCGGGCCGGCGCGAGTCCGTTCTCGGGCTGTCTGCCGCTGTTGCTGCAGATGCCTATCCTCATCGCGATGTTCTCGTTCTTCCCCTCGTGTATCGAGCTTCGCGGACAGAGCTTCCTCTGGGTGCAGGACCTTGCCGCTCCCGACGTCATCTTCACGTTGCCGTTCTCCATACCGTTCTACGGTAAGGAGGTGAGCCTCTTCTGTTTGCTCATGACAGTCACCAACATCATCTACACGCGCATCAACATGAAGAATCAGCCGTCATCGTCGTCGATGCCCGGCATGAAGTGGATGATGTACCTGATGCCCGTGATGTTCCTATTCTTCTTCAACAGTTACCCCGCGGCACTGAGCTACTATTACTTCCTGTCGCTGTTGATTACGATAATCCAGACCTGGGTGTTCCGCCGCTGTGTCAACGAAGAGAAACTCCGCCGCAAGATGGCAGAGAACGCAGCCAAGCCGAAAAAGAAATCTGGCTTCATGGCACGTCTGGAGGAAGCGCAGCGCAAGCAGCAGGCCGCCCTGCGCGAGCAGCAGAAAGGGCGCCGCAGGTAGGCAATTCATAATTCATAATGCATAATTCATAATTGGAATTTGGCGGGGAGGTATTTAATGGCAGGCTATGGCAGGTTGCAATGATGCCGCTTCACTGATTGCTGAAATTAGAATTTTAAGCGCTGATAGTGGGAACAATTTCCACTGTCAGCGTTTTTTTTATTAAAAAACAGTAATTGTTTTCAAAAAATTCATATCTTTGAATTGATGCTTGCCGATGCAGGCTCATCCCTATATTCTTACCTTGATTTTTATTATAATTTACTCTTACCTTAAAAATAAAATTTAAAATTTTAAAAATATGAAAGCCATGATTAGTCCGTTAGCTCATGTCGATGCCTCGGCCAGGATAGGCGAGAACGTCACAATCCACCCGTTTGCCTATATAGATAAAGATGTAGTCATAGGTGACGGCTGCGAGATAATGCCATACGCGAGTATCATGAACGGTACGCGTATGGGCTGCCGAAACAAAGTGTATCAGGGAGCCGTGGTCGGTGCCGACCCTCAGGATTTCAGATGGAAAGGAGCTGAGGCTCATTGCGTCATCGGCGATGACAATGTGATTCGTGAGCATGTAATCATCAACCGCGGATTTGAATCGCCCGAAGGTACGGTCATAGGCGATTTCAATTTCATTATGGCCAACAGCCACGTGGGGCATGACTGCAAGCTTGACGGCAAAAGCGTGCTCGGCAACGGCGTCACTATGGCCGGCAACGTGCACGTGGGTGCCAATGTCATTCTGTCGTCAAATACTATATTCCACGAGGATTCGAGAGTGGGCGACTGGGTGCTTGTCAAAGGCGGCTGCCGCATCTCGGGCAATGTGCCTCCCTTTATCATCGTGGCACACAACCCGGTGGCTTATTTCGGAGTTAATGCCTACGTGATGCGCAAACACGGCTATACCGACGATCAGATTGACGATATTGCCAAAGCCTACCGCCATGTCTACCAGTCGGGCACGTCGGTGTTCAACGCGCTCAAGCGTATAGAAGCCGACGTCGATCCGTCGGCCGACCGCGACGCCATCACCGACTTCATCCGTCAGGCCAACATGCAGATAGTGGCCGTACCTGTGGAGCTGGAATAATGCAGACGGGCATACTGTTTGGTGATGCCATGTCGGGTGCGCCTGCATCAAAATTTCGAATTCCGCGGTTGAAAACCGCGGCTACTAAGCCTTATGATTTCATAATCAAGCCGATAGTGGCCGCGGTTTTTAACCGCGGTCTAATAAATCGGATTTTGATGCACTGTCCGCGTTATGTGTCGGTATTACGCCATTCGGGCGCGGACGCGATAAATCGCGTCCTTACAACAGGATGCGGGCTTATGGCAATTTATTTTAAAGAAAAAAATCCTTAATCATTTGCGGGAGAGATGAAAAAAAGTTAATTTTGTAACGCAAAATATCATGACACTTCGGGGCGGTATGCGCGAACATATCGTAAGTGAACGATAAACGATTGCAAACCAAAACAATAGCTTTGCTTATACAAGTAAATCAATCTATTAATAATCCAAAATCCTCTAAACTTCTATGTGGTTAACAAGCTCATCAATAGGACGGAAGTTTGTCATGGCTCTGACCGGCGCTTTCCTAATCCTGTTTGTTACATTTCACGTGTTGATGAATGGAGTGGCTTTGTTCTGGCCGACAGCCTACAACGCTGTATGTGAATTCCTCGGCGCCAACTGGTATGCCCTTATCGGTACTGCCATCCTGGCCGGCGGTTTCATACTCCACATCCTCTACGCATTGTGGCTTACCTACGAGAACCGCCGTGCCCGCGGCAACGACCGCTATGCCGTGACCTCGCGTCCCAAGCAGGTGGAATGGTCGTCGAAGAACATGCTCGTTCTCGGTATCGTGGTAGTATGTTTCCTTATCGTGCACCTTATCCAGTTCTGGGCCAAGATGCAGCTCCCCGAAGTGCTCGGTCTTGAAGGTGAATTCCCCGGAGCGGCAGGCACACTCTTCATTCAGCAGGCGTTCAGCTGCCCCGTCACCCTGATTGTCTACCTCATCGGTTTCGCGGCCCTGTGGTTCCACATGACCCACGGCTTCTGGTCGATGTGCCAGTCGTCGGGCCTCAACAACGGCATCTGGCTCAACCGTCTGAAAAACATCGGTTGCGTATGGGCTACCGTCGTAGTTCTCCTTTTTGCCGTTGAGGCGATAGTGTTTACCGTACAGGCCAAGAAGAACTATTACACGACCAACCCCGCTCTCATCGAGCAGTATTATGAGATGGCTCCCGCATGCAATTGCGAGGGCTGTGAAGGTTGCGAAAGCTGCGACGAGTGCGGTTGCGCTACAGGCGAATGCATCGAATCATGCGCACGCTGCTCCACTATCGCCAAGATAGCTGCCGCCTGCAACACCGAATGCGGCACTCCCTGCAACAAGGCTGCCGGCTGCACCAAAAACGGCGTCTGCCCCGAAGGCAATGGCTGTGACAAGGCCGCATGCGGCGAATGCACCGCTGACTGTCAGAAGGCTTGCTCCAACGGAGCTGAATGTGCCAATGCAGGACAGTGCGAAGGCGATTGCCCCCGCAACACTGCCTCTTCAGTGAGCGATAACTTTAACGAAGGAACATTTTAATTAATCAGTTATGGCAGATATTAAAAATCTCGAAGGGATGATTGACTCGACACCAATCATGAAAGATTTCGCCGACATCGAATCGGCTGCCCTCCCCGAATATCAGATTGACTCAAAGATACCCGAAGGTCCCGTAGCTGAGAAGTGGACCAACTATAAAGCACATCAGAAACTCGTCAACCCCGCCAACAAACGTAACCTCGACGTAATCGTGGTAGGTACGGGTCTTGCCGGCGCATCGGCCGCATCGACACTCGGCGAAATGGGTTTCAACGTGCTCAATTTCTGCATCCAGGATTCACCCCGTCGCGCGCACTCTATCGCAGCACAGGGCGGTATCAACGCAGCCAAGAACTATCAGAACGACGGTGACTCCGTTTACCGCCTTTTCTACGACACCGTAAAGGGCGGCGACTTCCGTTCACGCGAAGCCAACGTATACCGTCTTGCCGAAGTGTCAAACAATATCATCGACCAGTGCGTACAGCAGGGCGTGCCTTTCGCACGTGAATACGGCGGCCTTTTGGCCAACCGTTCGTTCGGCGGCGCACAGGTGTCACGTACATTCTATGCCAAAGGCCAGACCGGCCAGCAGCTCCTTCTCGGCGCATACGCTTCGCTCAATCGCCAGATACAGAAAGGCACAGTGAAGTCGTACAACCGCCGCGAGATGCTCGACCTCGTCATCATCGACGGACGTGCACGCGGTATCATCGTGCGCAACCTCGTCACCGGCAAGCTCGAACGCTATGCCGCACACGCAGTGGTGCTCGCTACCGGAGGCTACGGCCGTACATTCTTCCTTTCGACCAACGCCATGGGTTGCAACGGCTCGGCCGCAATCCAGGCATTCAAGAAGGGCGCCTACCTCTCCAACCTCGCTTTCACTCAGATTCACCCCACATGTATCCCCGTGCACGGCGAAGACCAGTCGAAGCTGACACTTATGTCGGAGTCGCTTCGTAACGACGGCCGTATCTGGGTGCCCAAGAAGAAAGAGGATGCCGAGGCTATCCGCGCAGGCAAACTCAAACCCACCGACATCCCCGACGAGGACCGCGACTTCTACCTCGAACGCCGCTATCCCGCATTCGGTAACCTTTGCCCCCGTGACATCGCTTCGCGTGCGGCCAAGGAGCGTTGCGACGCCGGCTACGGTGTAGGTACGGGCAATGCCGTATATCTCGACTTCAAATATGCCATCGAGCGTCTGGGTGCCGATGTAGTGCGTGACCGCTACGGCAACCTCTTCGACATGTACCAGATGATTTCCGATGACAACCCCTACGAGACCCCGATGCAGATATTCCCCGCCAGCCACTATACCATGGGCGGTATCTGGGTTGACTACGAGCTGCAGACCTCAATCAAGGGTCTTTTCGCCATCGGCGAGTGCAACTTCTCTGATCACGGTGCCAACCGTCTGGGTGCATCGGCGCTCATGCAGGGTCTTGCCGACGGTTACTTCGTGCTTCCCTACACGCTTCAGAATTATCTCAGCGACCAGATTAAGGTGCCCCACTTCAAGACCAACACTCCCGAGTTCGCGAAGGCAGAGGCTGATGTCAAGGCTCGTATCGAGAAGCTGATGAACATCAAGGGAACCAAGTCGCCCGACGAAATCCACAAGCGTCTCGGTCATGTGATGTGGAACCTCGTAGGTATGGGCCGTACGCTCCAGAGCCTCGTGAAAGCCACCAAGGAAATCGAAGAGGTACGCAAGGAGTTCTACAGCGACCTGCGCATCGTAGGTTCGGCCGACGACCTCAATACCGAGCTCGAAAAGGCACTCCGTCTTGAAGACTTCCTCGTGATGGCCAAGATGATGGCTATCGACGCCCTCAACCGTAACGAATCATGCGGCGCACACTTCCGCGAGGAGTATCAGACTGCCGACGGTGAGGCTGCCCGTAACGATAAGGACTATATGTATGTGAGCTGCTGGAAATATACCGGCGACAACGAGAAGCCCGTGCTCCTCAAAGAGCCCCTCAAATACGAGGCAATCCAGGTACAGACACGTAACTACAAATCGTAATCGTAAACGTCAAACTTATAAGATATTACAACAATGGAACATACAATTTCGGTAAACTTGAAGATTTGGCGTCAGCGCGGTCCCAAAGAAAAAGGCCGTTTCGTCAACTATCATGTCGATAATGTGTCTACAGGAAGTTCTTTCCTCGAAATGCTCGATATGCTCAACCAGCAGCTCGTGGAGAAGGGTGAGGAGCCTGTAGTATTTGATAATGACTGCCGCGAAGGTATCTGCGGTATGTGCTCGCTTTATATCAACGGTCATCCCCACGGACCCGTACAGGGCATCACGACCTGCCAGCTCCACATGCGTAAATTCAACGATGGCGACACCATCACCATCGAGCCGTGGCGCTCGGCTGCATTCCCCGTAATCCGCGACCTTACAGTCGACCGTAACGCTTTCGATAAGATTCAGCAGGCCGGCGGTTATGTGTCGTTCAACTGCGGCGGTGCTCCCGATGCCAACGCCACTCCCATCTCGAAAGAGGTGGCCGACGTGGCTATGGACTCTGCGACCTGTATCGGTTGCGGTGCCTGTGTGGCAGCCTGCAAGAACGGTTCGGCAATGCTTTTCGTATCGGCCAAGGTGAGCCAGTTCGCACTCCTTCCCCAGGGTCAGGTGGAACGCGCACGTCGCGCCCGCGCCATGGTCAGGAAGATGGACGAGCTCGGTTTTGGTAACTGTACCAACACCGGCGCATGTGCGGCAGAATGCCCCAAGAGCATTCCGTTGAGCAACATCGCCCGCCTCAACCGCGAATTTATCAAAGCGAAGTTCAAAGACTAAGCCAATAAAAAGAGAGGGGGCAGCCGCCGGCTGCCCCCTCTCTTTTTATTGGGCAATTCATAATTCATAATTCATAATTCATAATTGGCCGTGCGGGAGGGGGAGTTCTCGGAGAGCTCGGAGAACTCCGAGTACTCCGAGAGCTATGATTGCTCGGACGTGTCGGACAGGTCAGACCGGTCGGACAGGTCTGACGCAATTGTGCCCGATGCTTAGCAATTATGAATTATGCATTATGAATTGTTATCGTGGGGATGAGGGAGGTGGTGCAGCCAAGGGAGGATTTGAAGTCGCATAGGCCGTAGTTGGGGATGCCGTCGGTGGAGGAGGTGCCGAGGCTTACTATTTTGAAGCCGAGGCCGGCATAGTAGCGGAATATATGGTAGGGGAGTATGTTCATCGGACGCATGGATTCGGTTCCGGGCATGTTGCTCCAGTAGACAAGATGGGCTATGCCGGGTGCTATGCGGTAGATTATCGCAGCGGCAACTACAGTGCCGCCGTGGCGCAGTATGAAGGGGTCTATGTCGATAATTTTTGCTGTATCCTCCAGATTGGAAAGTGACATCGGGAGCCTGTAACCCTTGGCAGCGTAATTGGCTTGGATTACGGGGTATGCCATTGAAATGGTGGAGGTCTCGAAAATGAAATTTTCTTTTAGCGCGCGTTTGAAATGTCGGTGGGCGGCCGGCGTGAGATGCTTTTCGAAGTCGGGCAACAGGGAGAGGTCGTAGTGATAGTTGTATTCAACAATGACTTTCGAGGCCATGTTGAGAGTGGTTCCGGCGATTTTTGCGAGCATGGACGGCGCAATGAATTCGGGTGGCAGCATTATGTGCAGCGGGTAGGGAGAGAGGTGCTCCTTTACTTTTGTGAAGAAATCGGCTACCGTGGAGAGCCGGAGGTCGCGATTCCATGAGAGGGCGGCCATGGGTGCCGAGAACGGGGAGCGCCAGATGCCGTCGCGCAGTCCGGCAATCATACCCATTACGGGGCGTCTGTCGGCGTCAAGGGCGGCAAGAAATTCGATGCGGGAGACTTTGGCGCTGTTGAGCATGTTGAATGCCGCTGAGCCGAATGCTGTCGAGGGTTTAGGGAAAAGGCGTGCGTAGTCGTCGGGGGTGACAGATACCAGATTCTCTATCATGGATATATTGCGCGAAAAAATAGGAAATGGGGTGATTTTTTGTTATATTAACGCGTCAAAGTTAATAAAAACCTTTAATAGATGAAAAAAAAGTGCTAACTTTGTACGAATTTTTGAAGTATAAGAAAATATAAGACCAATTTATGAACGTAATTAAGAAAACCATCGCACTGCCCGATGGCCGCGAGATTACCATCGAGACCGGCAAGCTGGCCAAACAGGCCGACGGCGCCGTTGAGCTTCGTCTCGGTGGCACGATGCTTCTCGCCACTGTTGTTACCGCCAAGGAGGCGGGCGAGGGAGTTGATTTCATGCCCCTCCAAGTAGAGTATAAGGAGAAATTCTCATCGGCAGGACGTTTTCCGGGCGGTTTCCTCAAACGTGAAGGCCGCGCTTCAGACTATGAGATTCTTACCTCGCGTCTGGTAGACCGTGTGCTCCGCCCCCTTTTCCCTGAAAATTACCATGCTGACACATTTGTAAACATCACCATGTATTCATCGGACGGCGTCGACATGCCCGACGCGCTTGCCGGACTGGCAGCGTCGGCCGCTCTCGCCGTTTCAGACATACCCTTCAACGGTCCTATCTCAGAAGTACGCGTGGCCCGCGTAAACGGCGAATTTGTCATCGACCCCACTTTCGAGCAGCTTGAAAACGCTGACATGGAGCTGATGGTAGGCGCCACCTACGACAACATCATGATGGTCGAGGGCGAAATGAACGAAGTGTCGGAAGCCGACCTTCTCGCCGCTCTCAAGGCCGCCCACGACGCAATCAAGATACAGTGCAAGGCGCAGATGGAACTTGCCGAAGAGGTAGGTTCGACCGTAAAACGCGAATATTGCCACGAGACCAACGACGAAGAGCTCCGTAAGGACGTGCACGACAAGTGCTACGACAAGGCTTACGCCATAGCCAAGACCGGTTCTGCCGACAAGCACTGGCGCGCCGACTCGTTCGAGGCTATCTGCAACGAGTATATCGAATCGCTTCCCGAGGAGGAACGCGACGAGAAAGCTCCCCTTGTAAAACGTTACTACCACGATGTCGAGAAAGAGGCAATGCGCCGCTGCGTGCTCGACGAAGGCATCCGTCTCGACGGCCGCAAGACCACCGAGATACGTCCTATCTGGTGCGAGACCGACTACCTGCAGGCTCCCCACGGATCGGCAGTATTCACCCGCGGCGAGACTCAGGCTCTCGCTACCGTTACACTCGGAACGAAACTCGATGAGAAGATACTCGACGACGTGCTCAACACAGGCCGCGAGCGTTTCCTTCTCCACTATAACTTCCCCCCCTTCTCGACCGGCGAGGCACGCCCGACACGTGGCGTAGGACGCCGCGAGGTAGGACACGGCAATCTGGCACACCGTGCGCTCAAACGCATGTTCCCCGACGATTTCCCCTACGTATGCCGTATCGTGAGCGATATTCTCGAATCCAACGGTTCGTCGTCGATGGCTACCGTATGCGCCGGCACACTTTCGCTGCTTGACGCGGGCGTGAAGATGAAACGCCCCGTAGCAGGTATCGCGATGGGTCTGATTTCCGACGGTGAGAAGTATGCTATCCTGAGCGATATTCTCGGCGATGAGGACCACCTCGGCGACATGGACTTCAAGGTGACCGGTACACGTGACGGTATCACTGCAACGCAGATGGATATCAAGTGCGACGGCCTCTCTTACGAGATACTCGAACGCGCGCTCAACCAGGCCCGCGACGGACGTCTGCATATCCTCGACATCATCGAGGCAACTATCCCCGAACCCCGTGCCGACTACAAGCCCAACGTGCCGCGTATCGTCACCATGACTATCCCCAAAGACCTTATCGGCGCTGTCATCGGCCCGGGCGGAAAAGTCATCCAGGGTATTCAGGAAGCATCGGGCGCTACCGTTTCTATCGACGAAATCGACGATGCAGGCTTCATAGAAGTGGCTGCCACCAACAAGGAGGCTATGGACAAGGCTATCAAGATGATTAACGAGATAGTCGAGCTTCCCGAGGAGGGCAAGGTATACACCGGTACCGTACGCTCTATCATGGACTTCGGCGCATTCGTACAGTTCATGCCCAACCGCGACGGTCTGCTCCACATCTCCGAAATTTCATGGGAGCGTCTTGCCGACATGGAGGCATCGGGACTCAAGGAGGGCGACACCGTGCAGGTGAAACTGATTGAAATCGACAAGAAGACCGGCAAATACCGTCTGTCGATGCGTGCGCTCCAGCCCAAGCCCGAAGGCTACGTAGAGCCTGAACGTGCTCCTCGTGGCGATCGTGGCCCGCGCCGCGACCGTGGCGACAGAAACGACCGTGGCGGTGACCGCGGACCCCGCCGTGACCGTGGCGACCGTGGTCCCCGCAATGACCGCGGACCCCGCGAATAAGCAGATTAAGCTGTAATACACAGATACATGACGGAGGCGTGCCGATACAGGTGCGCCTCCGCTGTGTAATATTGCCGATACTATTGAAGTGAAATTAAAATTTGTGCGGGCACGATGAAGTGTATATAGTTGCGGACAACGAGAAAAATGATTACTTTTGCGGAAAGCAATAGGGCACACCGGCTTGAGCTGTTGCCGATAATATTTTAAATTTTAAAATTAATTATAGATATAATCAGAAGATAACACGATAAAATAATAATATTAGACATTGAGCTTCACGGCTCTTATCCTCACTAACGAAAACCGCCAAAAAAATTCTGAGACGAGGATAAGCATCTCTTGGAGTTCAGCCTGCTATGGGCTGGATTGCTTGTGCTTACACGTCTCAAGGCGCTTGGCGGTGCCCCGTTAGTCGGTAGTCACAAACACTCAGCCCATTATGGTACACATAGGTCAGTTGATTAAGGAGGAGATGGCACGACAGCAACGCACACCCGCGTGGCTCGCGCGCCAAATCAATTGTGAGCGCCCCAATGTGTATTATATATTTTCCCAAACCAATATCAACACACAATTGCTTAAAGCCATAAGCAAGGCATTGAATAAAAATTTCTTCAGCTACTATACCGACAAGGAATGCGGCGTAAAATGATTATACGGAAACGTAAATTCTATTTACGCCCGTATCAGGTTGATATCGCCCGGCTTTTTATTCCTTTGTGAAGCAATTAATCTTTAAATTTATTAGTATGAAAATGTTGAAAAGGATACTGCTTATTTTTGCATTGTTTGTGGCATTTGCCTCCAGTGCGCAGCAGAGAATTAAAGTGTCGGACGGATTGTATCTGGTGAGCTACGGCAATACCGCAGTGATTGAAGATGACATCAATCAGAAGTCAATATCCATAGAGGTGGCTCAGGACGGCATCGACAGGGCTACGGGCGAGAAAGTGTATAATGTAGTCTGCGGGAGGTGGACCAAAAGGGTTGTCAAAGATGGCCTGAAGGCAGCAATAGATGCGGGAGTCATAGCGGCTGCCGAAACTAAGGGAGCATCATTGATCGTGTCACAGGCCGCTAAACTTGTAGGTTACATTTATGATGATGTATGTGACTATTTCGGGTCTGATTTCTAAAATTCCAAACCAGTTATTTTTTAATTAATATGAGAACTCGAGTATCTAAATTAATAGTGGCGATAGTCCTTGCCGTAGTAGGAATGATGGCAGTCTCTTCATGTTCGACTGAATTTAATGAGGGATTCAGACAGGGTTATAAAGCTACAACCGGAGTAGATTTGTGACGGTATTAAGATTTTATGATAATCGGGGAGGAGGCGCTTGCGCTTTCTCCCCGATTTTTGTTATATTTGCGGGACGGGGGAGGCTATTGTAGCTAAATAGCTATCATAGCTGATATAGCTATTTAGGGACCATGCAGGCGCGGAGGGTGTTGCAGAATCCGATTTTAGCTGACCGCGGTTGAAAACCGCGGCTACTACTCAGTTGATTATCAGGGGGGGCTTCGCATAGTAGCCGCGGGTTTTTAACCGCGGAAAGTTTAGTATTGCACCCCTCCTACCAGGGAATCGTGTCAGGAGCGGGTGGGAGTTTTTTTGTTGTTGAAATTAAATTTTTTTGTTTCTTTATGATTGATTTTTCTTATTGTTCGCCTACGCGGTATGTGTTTGGGCGCGGGGCTGAGGAGAAGGTCGGCGAGCTGACGGCCGGCATGGGTGTGAAGAAGGTGTTGGTGGTGTCGGGGCACGCTTCGGCGCGTAAGTCGGGGTTGCTCGACAGGGTATTGACGGCTCTTTGCGCCGCCGGTATCGAGACTCTCGAGCTTACGGGCATTGACCCCAATCCTACCGACGACCGCGTGTATGAGGGGATAGAGATATGCCGGCGCGAGGGTGTCGACGGTCTGGTGGCCGTGGGCGGAGGCAGCGCGATTGACACGGCCAAGGCGATAGCCGGCGGTGTGGTGTATGACGGTGATTTCTGGGATTTTTACGAGGGGACGGCCATAATGCAAAAGGCGTTGCCGGTGGGTGTGGTGCTTACTATTCCGGCTGCCGGAAGCGAGGGGTCGGGCAACTCGGTCATCACCCGAAAGAGCGACATGAAGAAAATCTCGCTGCGTACAGACATGGCGTTGCGGCCGAAATTCGCGATACTCAATCCGGAACTGACATTCACTTTGCCGCCGTTCCAGATGGCGAGCGGTATCGCCGACATGATGGCGCATATCATGGAGCGCTATTTTACCCCTACGGAGGATTGCGAGACTACCGACCGTGTGGCTGAAGGATTGCTCAAGGCCATCATCACGGAGGCGCCGCGCACTATGGCCAATCCCGACGACTATCAGCCGCGTGCCAATATCATGTGGGCCGGGACGCTTGCGCACAACGGTGTGTGCGGCTGCGGACGCGTGGAGGACTGGGTGAGCCACTTTATGGAGCATGAAATTTCGGCTGTGTATGGCGTGACGCATGGCGCGGGACTTGCCGTGGTGTTCCCGGCGTGGATGACGTTTATGGCCGACCATAAGCCTGAGCGTGTGGCGCAGTTTGCACGGCGTGTGTTTGACGTGAAGGATAGCGACGACCGTGCGGCCGCCTTCGAGGGTATAAGCTGTCTGAGGGCATTCTACGGCTCGATTGGACTGCCTGTAAGTTTCGCCGGGCTTGGAATCGAGAATCCCGATATAGATTTGCTCGTGAAGCGCCTGCATGCCAACAAGGGTGAGGTGATAGGCGGGTATTACCGGCTTACGCAGGCTGAGACGTATGAAATCTTTAAACTAATGAACCTTTAGGCGATAGGGTCATTAAAGTCATTAAGGTCATTAAGGACTTTAAGGTCAGACATGTCGGACCAGTCGGACGGGTCGGACATGTCTGACCTTGCGGGAGAGATTGCTGATTGCAGTGCATAATTATGAATTATGAATTATGAATTATGAATTGTCCGGACTACCAGCCGCCGGAGGCTCCTCCGCCTCCGGTGGAACCTCCTCCGAAACTGCCTCCGCCGAAGCCTCCGCCTCCACCGAAACCGCCTCCGCGGCCGATGCCTCCCATCGGGATTATGACGGGGGGTGCCACGACTTTGGGTATTTCGTAGCGGATGCGGCGGCGTTTGTTGCAGTTCTTGCAGTAGAAGGTTTTTTCGCCGATGCCTTTGGCTGATGTGGTGGGCTGGGAGAGGACTACGTTTGACTCCTCGACCTCGGCGCGCGAACCGCATACGGGGCATACCTTGTAGGGGACGTTGTGGTTGATGTAGGGAATTATGCGGTTGGTGCCGCATTCGTCGCAGTGCCATACGTCGTAGTCGACCGAACCGATGTTTTCCTCGCGGTCCTGGGCCGGGGTGAGGTAGTCGTTGTCGTGCACCTCGTCGATGAGGCGCATGCGGTGGCTGCAGTTGGGACATAACGTGCGGGCGCGGCGTGCATGATGCATCAGCAGGAGCAGGAGCAGGTAGCTGAGTACGGGGATGCCGAGAAATCCTACGGTGATGACGAGATAGGGGAGCTTGAGGCGCTGCAGCTTCTCGTAGCGCTCATGTCGTTCGAGTCCGCGCGAACGGGCGCTGACCACTGCGGCGACCACGGCCATGCCGAAGAATATTATGATGCCTGCCATGAGGTAGTCGTGGAAGAAATTGTCCTTTTTGGCTGCGGCGTTGTTGGCGTATTGCGACACGAGGTCGTCGGCATGTACGGGGTCGGTTATTATAGCGCTTGCGGCGGCTGCGGCATTGACTACGGCGGCATCGATGTCGCCGTTTTTCATCGCGGGGGCAATGATATTGCGGATGATGCGGCCGCAGCGGGCATCGGTGAGCGCTATTTCCATGCCGCGGCCTGTGCGGAGGGCGGCTTTGCGGTCATCAACCGAGATAAGTATGAGGAGGCCGTTGTCGGTGTCTTTTTTGCCGATGCCCCAAGCTTCAAAAAGGTCGGTGGCGTAGTTGTCGATGTCGGCGCCGCTGAGGTCGCTGACTATGACGGCGACAGGCTCGGCGGTGGTGGAGCGCCATACGGAGCCGAGAATGGAGTCGGCGCGGGCTATGGCTGCGCGCGACAGGTGGCTGTCGGGGTCGGATACGAAGCGCGTGGAGTCGGCGGCGTGGACGTTGGGGACTTCGTCGACGGTACGCGCGGAGGCGGCGAGGGAGAGGAAGGCTATGAGAATCGCAATCAGATTACGCATTTTGGCAATTAGTAATTAGCAATTAGTAATTAGCAATTTTTTTGTCGATAAGGTCGATAAGGTCATTAAAGTCATTAAGGTCATTAAGGACTTTAAGGTCTGACCTGTCGGACCAGTTGGACGGGTCGGAGAGAGGGGGAGCGGGGTCCGCGGTTGAAAACCGCGGCTACTAATTGTGCATTGTAGCGGGCAATTATGAATTATGCATTGTGAATTATGAATTGCTTCAGACGGCGGGGAGGGACATGCCGTTGAGCTTGCGGTAGAGGTCGAGGGCGTAGACGTCGGTCATGGCGGATACGTGGTCGAGGACGGCCTGGATTTTCCCGAAGAGGCCGGGGGCTGTGACGTCGTACTGTCGCGGGACCTTGGAGAGTAGCAGACGCGAGTAGTTGAGCTGCGGATTGCGCACGGCGTGTATGAATTTTTCGAGGAGGAAGGTGACGATCTTGTTACCGGCAAGCTCGATGTCGACGACGTCGGGGGCGCAGTAGATGCGTTGCCACGACATGTCGGAACATGCCCGGTAGGCACGGCTCTCGATGGTGTCGACCGACGACAGGAGGGAGCCGGTGAATGAGCCCGCGAGGATAGCCTGCTCGTTGTCAAGGAAGGCGTCGCGGCAGCAGTTGACGAGAGCGCCTATGGCGCATGAACGCAGGTAGGCGATTTTTTCGTTGGGGTCGTCGACGCGGTTCATGTGGCATATTATCTTTTCCCGGCGTCCGGGGTTGAAGAATGCGAGCAGGAGGGATATTACTGTGTCGGTGGGGAGGATTTTGAGTTTGTGGGCGTCCTCGATGTCCATTATCTCGTAGCAGATGTCGTCGGCGGCTTCAACGATGTAGACCAGCGGGTGGCGCGCGAAACGGAGCGAACCGTCGGGCGAGGGCAGGCGCAGTATGCCGAGATGGTCGGCGATGCGCGAGAAGCATTCAGTCTCGGAGGTGAAGAACCCGAATTTGCCTTTGCCGCCGGCGAGGGTGGAGTCGTAGGGGTATTTGACGATTGACGCCAGGGTGGAGTAGGTCATGGCGAAACCTCCCGGGCGGCGTCCGCGGAACTGATGCGTCAGCACGCGCAGCGAGTTGGCGTTGCCCTCGAAGTTGACAAGGTCGCTCCATTGTGCCGGGGTGAGTTCGCCGCGCAGGTCGGCTCCGGCGCCTTCGGAGAAGAATCCGGCAATCGCTTTTTCGCCCGAATGGCCGAACGGCGGGTTGCCGAGGTCGTGGGCGAGGCAGCCGGCCGCCACAATTTCACCGATTGCCTCGAATGTGTCGGCGGGAACGTCGGGGTGGCGTGTGCGGAGCGAAGCCGCTATGTCGTTGGCAAGAGAGCGGCCCACACATGCCACCTCGATGGAGTGGGTGAGGCGGTTGTGGACGAAGATGCTGCCCGGCAGGGGGAATACCTGCGTCTTGTTCTGCAGGCGGCGGAAGGGGGAGGAGAAGACGAGGCGGTCGTAGTCGCGCTGGAAGTCGGAGCGTGAGCCGCGTCGCTCGTCGTGGAAGTCCTCGAGCCCGAGCCGCATGTCGGAAATGAGCCGCGACCAGGTCATGGTACCCTCCGCTGACGCGTCGGCACTCGGCTTTAATAGAGACGAGCCGGACGCGTCGGACATGTCAGACTTGTCGGACGCGTCGGACTCTGGTTGCGCGTGGTGGATGGTTGACGGCGGTTGAAAACCGCCGCTACTATTATTGCTGGCGCTATTGTTGGCGCTGTCGTTGATGCTATTTTGCAGGGTCGATTGTGTCATCGTCGTAGGTCTGGTAGAGGAGGTCGTTGTAGGGGAAGCGCTGGAGGTGGATTTCCTTTGCCATGGTGTAGAGGCGCTGCTTGAGGGCGTCGATGTTGATGCCTTTTTTGGCGGAGATGAATACGCAGTTGTCGTGCATCTTCGACATCCACGAGTCCTCGAGTTCCTTCAGGGGGATGTTTTCGCGGGTGCGGGGTGTGAGGTCGTCTTCGTCCTTGGGCACATAGTTGTAGGCATCGACTTTGTTGAATACCATTATCATCGGTTTGTCCTTGGCGTCACATACCTCCTGGAGGGTGCGGTTTACAACTTCGATCTGCTCCTCGAATCCGGGGTGTGAGATGTCGACGACGTGGACGAGAATGTCGGCGTCGCGCACCTCGTCGAGGGTCGACTTGAAGGAGTCGACGAGATGGGTGGGGAGCTTGCGTATGAAGCCTACGGTATCGGTCAGGAGGAAGGGGAGGTTGTCGATGACTACCTTGCGGACGGTGGTATCAAGTGTGGCGAAAAGCTTGTTTTCGGCGAAAACCTCGCTTTTGGCGAGGAGGTTCATCAGCGTCGACTTGCCCACGTTGGTGTAGCCTACGAGGGCCACGCGGGTGAGTTTGCCGCGGTTTTTGCGCTGCATGGATTTCTGTTTGTCGATGGCGAGTAGTTCGTCCTTGAGTCGGGATATTTTGTCGAGGATGATACGGCGGTCGGTCTCTATCTGGGTTTCGCCGGGACCGCGCATACCGATACCTCCGCGCTGGCGCTCGAGGTGGGTCCACATACGGGTGAGGCGCGGGAGGAGATACTGGTACTGCGCCAGCTCGACCTGCGTCTTGGCGTTGGCCGTCTGTGCGCGTTTGGCGAAGATGTCGAGGATGAGCGACGTGCGGTCGAGGATTTTGACCTGCAGCTCGCGTTCGATATTCGATACCTGTTTTGTGGTGAGGTCGTCGTCGAAGATTACCATTCCGATTTCGTTTGACTCGACGTAGGCTTTGATTTCCTCGAGTTTGCCTTTACCGACGAAAGTGGCGGAGTTTGGCATTTCCATTTTCTGGGTGAAGCGGTGCACGGTTACGGCGCCGGCCGTGTCGGCGAGAAATTCGAGCTCGTCGAGGTATTCATTGACCTTCGCCTCATTCTGGCGCGGAGTAATCAGTCCGACGAGGACAGTGCGCTCCGTGGTCTCTTTGTTTATAATCAGGTCTTTCATAATAATGATCCGTTAAAAATTCAACATATCGGCTAAGCGGTTTCTGCCACTATGCCA
>OFGZ01000234.1_pt1 | contig 52237 bp, 48 predicted proteins | sample 1521871 | NCBI WGS metagenome assembly OFGZ01 (sample SAMEA3504091, study PRJEB24116) | mouse gut metagenome | biome: mouse gut; feature: mouse-associated habitat; material: faeces | place: Denmark | collected 2011
TCCTTTTCTTCGACAATTCACGTGCCACTGAGAAGGTTATTCTTGTTGATGCCTCAAAACTTGGCGAGGAATACAAGGAGGGCAACAATCAGAAAAAGCGTCTTCGCCCGGAAGAAATCGACAAGATTGTAGATACTTTCCGCGATAAGAAAGCCGAGGATGGTTTCTCCGTAGCAGTCACATACGATGAAATAAAGGAGAAAGGTTATTCCCTCTCTGCCGGACAATATTTCGACATCAAGATTGAGTATGTAGACATAACAGCAGAGGAGTTTGAACAGCGCATGAATGGTTATCGTTCAAAACTTACGGAACTGTTCAATGAGAGCCATCGCCTTGAATCAGAAATCCTCAAACAGCTCAATAGCCTCAAATTCAACTCCTGATATCAATGGCAAAGGTAATTCAGTTTATATTATATAATTTGCCTGATAACTCAGGTACGGTTCAGGCCTATGTGGAAAATGAGACTTTATGGCTGACTCAAAAGGCCATGTCTCAATTATTTGATGTGTCTGTTCCCGCAATAAATCAGCACCTCAAAAACATCTACGAAACCAATGAACTGACCCCTGAGGCAACTATTAAGAAAAACTTAATAGTTCAGCAAGAAGGAAACCGTCAGGTAAAACGAGAACAAACTTTTTATTCTCTGGATGCTATTATTAGCGTCGGATATCGTGTGAACAGTCAACGAGCTACGCTTTTCCGACAGTGGGCAACCCGTGTCTTGAATGAGTATATCCGCAAAGGCTTTGTTCTCGATGATGACCGCTTAAAGCAGGGAAACGCTGTGTTTGGTCAAGATTATTTCCGGGAACTTCTTGAGAGAGTTCGCTCAATCCGAGCCAGCGAACGGCGAATTTGGCAACAGATAACCGATATTTATGCCGAATGCAGCATCGATTACGACCGTCTTGCCCCAACAACAAAAGAATTTTATGCAATGGTACAAAATCGGTTTCATTATGCGATTACCGGACATACGGCAGCCGAAATCATACATGCCGGAGCAGACCATACAAAACCTCACATGGGTCTGACCACTTGGAAATATGCCCCCGATGGCCGCATCCTTAAATCAGATGTCAGCATTGCTAAAAATTACCTCTCGGAAAAAGAGATACGATCGCTTGAACGCACCGTAACATCTTACTTCGACTACATCGAGAGTCAAATTGAGCGAGGTAATGTATTCAATATGGAGCAATTTGCCGCAAGTGTCAATAAATTTTTGACCTTCAACGACTATAAGATACTTCCTAATCGTGGAAATATCTCGGCGGCACAAGCTAAGGCAAAAGCAGAAGCAGAATACGATCTTTTTAATCCGACACAACAAATTGACTCCGATTTTGACAAAGAAATCAGAGGTATGTTCGATAAATAAGCATCATGGAGAATTATACCGTATGGGCAACTTTACTAAGTCCCATAATAAGTGTTATTGCCATTATCGTTGCGCTAATTATAGCTCGTAGCTCATCAAAGGACGCGAAAACACAGATAACAGCAATTCGCCATCTACTTGATGTCTTTGTTGCAGCTAATAATTTAGACATTGTTGAAGCTAAACGAAAATATCAACAGCTACTTGTAGAAATAAATCGAAAGATTGAAGATGCACAAATGGAAGTTGATATTGTTAGCCCTTTTGTAGGCGGAGCAAAAATTGACCAAATTAAGGAAGTTCAAGAAAAAACTGAACAAAAAGCATATCTTAATCAATTACTCTACAAACGTCGAGAGATAGAGCTGAATCTTTCGTTAATACAAGATTACATCAATAAAGCAGCACGATAAATGAAACTAACAAAATATAAACTTGGCGACCTACTTGAAGTTACGCGTGGGGCTTCTCTTGCCGGGGAGTACTATGCCTCTGAGGGCAATCTCATTCGACTAACTCTTGGTCATTTTGACTATCAAAATGGTGGTTTCAAGGAAAACACCTCGAAAGATAATCTCTATTTTGTTGGGCCTGTCAAAAGCCAATTTGTTCTCAATGAAGGAGATATAATAACTCCTCTGACAGAGCAAACACCCGGTCTGCTTGGCAGTACTGCAATGATTCCCGAATCGGGTCAATATATCCAAAGTCAGGATGTTGCGCTTATTCGCTGTAAAGAGGATAAACTTGATCCAATGTTTTGCTATTACCTACTGCCATCAAAGATTGTAAAATCTCAGTTAGGAGCAGCGGCTCAACAGACAAAGATTCGGCATACAACTCCTGACCGGATTAAGGATGTTATCGTATTCATCCCTGAATTGGAGGAACAGCGACGGATTGGAGCAACCCTTCACGCTATAGATAAAAAGATTGCAGTTAATCGAGAGATAAATCGCAATTTACCTCTGACGGCATAACCGACACCTGACCGTTCATCAGCAATGGCAGCAACTCGTCTCTTTGCTTTTTTAGATTTTCGATCTCATTTTCTACGGATAGCTGTAAATCAACTATCGACGACACCTGAACAGAATACTTATAAAGGATTTCACGTATCGGAGAACACATTCGGACTGATGATAGATTCTCACGTGTAAGTTGTGGTTGGCCAGACCCAGATATTGCTCCACCAATATTCATGTAATGGATTGCTTGACGCACATATTCATTATGCACTTTGGAATCGTTAGGACGTATGACCATAGCGTTTCCTGTAATCCAGGAATAAGGGCGCGTTCGATTAACAACTCCGCAACTATTACCCCTACACGCCATAGCAATCTCAGATTCGGTATGATTGTAGGTGTAGTATCTGCCCACAATTCCATTGGCACCATAAACTAAATATGCTCCGTTTTCATCTAATTCGTTTGTGCCAATGGTTTTAGGTTGATACATATTACAAAATATACCTAAAGTAGTATCTGACCACCCCTCTGGAATTTCATGTTTAATTTTTTCATTCCAAACCATCTTGCCACCGCTCGACTTGTATGGCTTGCCGTTCTCGTCGGGGAAGTCGAACTGCACGAACCAGTAGTCGTAGAGCTGGCGGGCCATCGCCTCTAAATTGCGATTTATCTCACGATTAACTGCAATTTTTTCATCAATCTTGGATAAAATAGATGATATGGCATCTTGATCTTCGCGATTCTCATGGAAGTTCACCACCATGGGATACACTACATTGCGATTAAGAGATGGTATTACACTACTTCCGCATAGTGACTCAAGATGAAGAAGCTGGAGAAGATAATAAAGATACTTGGGATTATTGCCTTTAAAATCGGTAAGATAAAGTGCCGTGTTATGAACCCAAGTGGGAGTGTCGTACATATGGATTTTGCCGGCGCTTCCACTCCTACCGATTGTTATAGTTGGAGTAATACATTTTGCGGTATCGTGATAACCAATAACCCCATTAGAACCGACAACAGGTGTTTGCCCATTTCTCATCTGAGAAACAGGTAAATCGTACCCTCTTTGCATTTGAAGAATATTTCCGATTTTCTCTTTTTTCATCTTTGTAGTCGGTTTTAGACTACAAAGTTACTAAAAATCGGCGTATTATCCTAAAAATTTGTGGTGTGCGATACGCACATTCGTCTGATTCACCATGGCGTAATGGAGCGTGGTGTCAATTTTGCAGTGACCGAGAAGTCGCTGCACTTGTTCAATTGGCATACCCTTGTCAATGGCCATTGTTGCCAGTGTGCGCCTGAATTTGTGCGGGTGTATTCGGCAAATCTTAGCCTCTTTACCGAGTTGTCGCAAGCGCGTTTCCACTCCACTTATGGTGAGTCGATTGTTCGGAGCAGAAAGTGAGACGAACAGTGCATGATTATCATCTTTGCGTGTTGCCAGATAATTTTGTAGATGCACTTTAGCTCTTGCGTTGAAATACACCGTCCGCTCTTTATTTCCCTTACCAAGGACAACGCACTGACGTTCATTGAAATCAATGTCGTTGCGATTAAGAGTTACCAATTCTCCCACACGAACGCCGGTTGACACTAAGAAGTCTATCATAGCAAGGTCGCGAACTTCTTTGCACGTATCTCGGAGTTTCTCCAAATGCTCGTCGCTGATAGTTTCCTTAACCGTCGTTTCAGAACGCACCTTGTGGATACGTCTAACCGGACTCTTGACAATATAGTCTTCATCTTCCAACCAAGAGAAGAAACTCGACAGAATACGTCTCACGTTGTCAACGGTGGTCTTACTGGAATTTCTCTTTGCTTGGAAATCCGACAGATACTTGCGGATTTCATTAGTTGTTACATCATGCAGTTCCTTTGAGGTTTCATCAAGGAATGCACGAATAGTATTTTCGTAGTAGTTAAGCGTTTTCTCAGAGCAGCCCTCTATTCTCTTTGCAGAGATGAACTGTGCCGCCAAATCATCATTGGCTTTACGTGCTTTCTCAACTCCTTTGGGGGCTGAGGTTACATCGAATTCAGCAAGTTCATCATCAAGTGCCCTTCGCAGAGCGAAAAGCTGTTGCGGCGACAACCCACCACTCATCTTGGCAATAACGCCATCTATTAGTCTTTCTTTCATGGGTATATTAAAGTTTTTCTAATAAGATAGCGATTTTTTTGCCCGAACTATTCACTTTTTTAATGGATTGGGACTATATACTTATAGGGAGGCAATAGTGCCAACCATAACAGATAAATACAAAGATATGGATAAATCAATATCCGTTAGAGTAAAAGTCTGCGAATGCTGCAGACAGCCCCTCTCTTCGAGAGAGATTAAAGAAGGCAAGATTTTCTGCCAAGAATGTGAAGACCACTGGAACAACGAGTAAGTGAATATCATGGCTATAATACGACCTCCTCCCGCATACGACTACACCATTAAGCCGCTAAATCGCAATTTACCTCTGACGGCATAACCGACACCTGACCGTTCATCAGCAATGGCAGCAACTCATCACGTTCTTGTATCAGTGCCTTGATTTCCACTTCAATTTGTCTCTTCTTACTCAATATAGGCTCAAGCATTTGATTAAAAGACCAAAGAATTGTATCTATTGGCCTTACGAATGGGAAAGCGTAATACGCAATCGATGTCATGCTTGGAACACCAGTTCCAGAATCAAACCGAGTTATATCATGGTACGATAACCCATAATACACATACTTTGCCGCTCCGGTCATCAATTCCTGAGTATAGAACATAGTATCAACTGTCCAAAAGGCTTCGTTAACAAGCATGAAATTTGTCAAACTACCTTTTCTTGGCAAGAGAACAGATTCTCCTTTGTAAAGAGCCGCATCAACCCCACGCATGAATCCTCCAGTACCATAAACCGGTATGCCTCCATCGTTCAGTTGTTTGTGGTCGCGACCATTACAAATTTTGAGAAAGTCTCTCATTGTGCCGTTAGTCCATTCTTCCGGAATTTCACGTTTTAGTCGTTCATTCCACACCATCTTGCCGCCGCTCGACTTGTATGGCTTGCCGTTCTCGTCGGGGAAGTCGAACTGCACGAACCAGTAGTCGTAGAGCTGGCGGGCCATCGCCTCTAAATTGCGATTTAGCGATTAGCAATCGCTTTTCTCCCTATCTAAGAATGCTGTTATTGCAGTATTTGATTATATCTCTCATTTCATCATATGAAAAACCCATAAAATCCAGCATACAACAAACCAATAGTTTTCTTAATTGACTCGTAAGATGGTATAATTCAAGCCCATCAAGAGCATTTGGCTTCTTGCTTTTGGGCATAAAATGCGAGTAATAATGTCGTGAATCAACCACAGCAGGAATATTAATTTCGTTAAGCTTTAATCGACTCCATACACTATCAAATTCTCCGATTAACTGAGTGATAATTGTATTAAGGTTTGTCCCTCTATCCCTTCGTGATATGTTATTCTTTTCTCGGTATGAACTATCTCGAAATCGCCACCAAAATCCTTCAAGTGCTTGCACTACTATCAAAAAATCAGCACTTGAAAAAATTCGTTTACTCTTTATACAATCTATCATATGCTCTCTGATTGGAGCAATATCGTCTGACTCAGAAAGCCATTTATTGATGACACTATCAAACGAACTCTGAATCGTCTTATAATCAAACAAACAGTCAAAATGATTAAGAGTTGGCTGTACGGTCTTATCATGTTGAACAAACATATAATCTATTGCATGATAATGGCGACCTGACGACAATTCTTGATACTCGTTTTTACAATACAATTTTATACTTGAAAATGTGACCGTTCTCAATGTAGCCAAAGACAAGAATTGTTTAAAAAGATACATAAGCCGCCGAAACTGCGAAAATGACCTATCCTTATTTGATTCCAGTACTAAAGATGTGTATTGTTTGATTTCCGGGGACAAATGTTCTCCATAGTATTTTACACAACTTTCCAAAGACAAATTAAAATCCTCGAACGTCAGAGAGTTTATATAAGGCCTATCCGTTGCCCATGAAATCGAAACCGCCGTATAATCCGAACTTTCCTCCTTTTTAGTTAATGTGGTTTGAAGCGCACCGGGGAAACACCATAGGCTTAACTCTGGCATTTGAATAGTTGCCTTAAAAAAGCACTCATCATCAAAAGTATTCATGTGGATCCCAACGAAGAGATGGCTACAAGAATATCTCATTATTGGGAAATTACAACTAAAATTCAGGCTACCCGATGAGAAGCAGTTGAATAGCGAAATATGCTTGGCATCAGAGGTGAATCCGTGAATGACACTTATGCTTTCATCTCCATGCAATTCATTAAGTATCTCATCGTCTGTTCCTAATGAACCAATCACCTCCAACCGGATACTATCATTAGGTATGTATTTAAGAGTACCTGCTACCTTCTTATCCGGGGTATAAGGTAGCCACCAATAACCGTTATATTCTATTGTTTCGTTCAACATATCCAAATTATGGCATCCGTTATTGGATTAAGTCAGAGTATTTTTCAATTATATTGCGGTCGTAGTCAACGCCGAGATGCATGAAGTCCTGCCAATCGGGATTGGGATTGTGGCGAATCTCTTTGGCATCTTCAGTCGCGAAGAACTGACTGGTGTTAATATAGTATCGGCCATTGAGCAGGAATGTATCGAAGGTTTCCTCTTTGCCATCAACTTCAATCGTTACTTTGTATTGGTTGTAAGGATGGTAGCGATGAACAAACATTATATCCTCGCCACAGCAACGGCTATCTGGTTCGAAGTGCGGTTTGTAGTTTTCTTCCTTGCTGTTCCAACGTTCATCGTATGTGAGTCGGATTGTCCACTCGAAAAGTTGCATTCGCTCTGTAGGATTGAGAATATCATACCATTCGTCAACGAATCTACGGATTGTGCCGGAGCGCAGATGAGACCCGCGAAGACAAGCGTCGAGTAAATAGCCCAATTCAAATATGTCAAGTTTTACTTCCTTCATTCCCATAATTTTCGGTGTTATTTTCAACTCCATCTCAATCCGTAACCACCATCAACGGCAAAGGTCAAGAGTTTTATATATTGCTCAAACAATTCAATCAAATCATTCGCATATGATTTATCAAAGGTATATTCTTCTTTTATTGATTCAATGACTTCATTATGATGAAACAGACAGTCTTCTAATTCATACTGTAGTTGTTTGCTTTCCATACAGCATCCATTATCATCCAAAGTAATTGAGTCCATCCATAACTTAAAGTTCTGGAGTGTATCCATATCTCCATAGGAACAATAGATGCTTGGGGCATCTTTGATAACTTCAATCTCGCTTTTACTGACAGGATATAGAAATAGGCTCATTGCACGATTTTATATTTTATTCTGTCATGCCGCGAAGAGTGCCACGACGTAATTCTTCTTTTAACAAATCATAGATATACGCCGGACTCTCAATATATAAATCAGTCCGTTTTTCACAGAGTTTGTCGAACGTTTCTGAATTATGAAACAAAAGCAGCGCTTCCTCAAGGCCAATATTCTGGTCTCTCATAATCCATTCCACCACTCGTGCTGTGATGTATTCCACAAGAAAATCAAAGTTATTATTTGACTGTTTCATATCCGTTTTATGTATTTGAGAGATTCTTCTGTAGCAAAGAAGTACTGAGAATTTAGGTCTTTATAAATCAGCCCTGCTACAACGGCATCAAGGTTGATGATTTCCATATCATAGAGTCCGAAGAGACGGGCCATATTGTCATCCGCCACAGGTCCAATCACAATATCGTAGTCATGATTAAATTCTTCTCCTTCCTGCTTGCGGTTTGCCATTACAAACAGTGCCCACTCCTTATCCGGATTATCAAACACCTTTACATTCAATCCGGCGGCTACAGCTTCATCAAGATCAAACTCAAATTCTGTAACAGTTGGAGTTCCTCCGAAGCGTTCAGCAATTCGACGTGACCAATACACGGCCTGCTCCTTGATGTGGGTGGTATAGAATCCTTGTCCAAAGTCCTTGAATTTCTTGCCTTGCGACAAATCAATTTCGGCTATCGGTTGATTTGAACCGTGGTAGAGTATCATAACACTGCACCTCCATTTCTTTGACAGATTGCAGCCATATCTTCCACACACTCCTGTAGCGACAGCTGATGTTCCGCTTCATAATTCCGAATTGAGAAATCCAAACCTTTGAAACGGGAGAGGTAATTACAAGCCTCCTTTTTTGTCAATTTGTATTTGCGAGCAAATAGACCAAGGCTCATTACTATATAATGAATCACATCGGATGAAACAGAATCCTTAGGTTTCAACTCTACATGTGCAGACACTCCTAATGCTTCGGACAATTTATTGATTGTCGAGAACGTGATACCTCTGCCGTTCTCAATCTTTGAAATTTCCGATTTAGTCACACCGATCTTCTCGCCCAACTGTTCTTGGGTAAGTCCAAGCTCTTTTCTCCGCTGGAGAAAAAGAGTCCCTATTTCATCGAATCTATCAGCCATAGCTATTCATATTATCGTATGCAAAGTTAATAAAAGTTTCCTATATTAGCAACATTCGAGTCGCAATATTTGTTGAATCAATTTGTTTTTCTCGCTGAAAATCGTTAATTTTGTATCCACAAAAAAGCAGACCCGTGAAGGGTCTGAGAAGTGGATTTTTGAAAGTAGATTGGCCGAGGATTGCACCCGAATAGCGGTTTTGTAACGGAAGCACCGCAATCCTTTGAGCGACAAATAGTTCTATGCGCTGCATCGGTAAATAATTCATTGATACGCAATAAATTACAATGGTAGTAATTAACTGTCATTGAGCGGAAAAACTTGAAGACATCGCATAACGCCTAATGCTGATAACGGTCAGTATTAGGCGTTTTTACGCACTTATTTGTACGGATATTGTACGTCGTTGACCATCTCCACCCCAAGCATCAGCAAGGTGGTGGAGGATTGCGGACGCTGACGGACGTCAACGGACGCGAGCGAACAGATTTAAGAACAATTAAAGACGTACAACATGAGTAGCAACATTAAAGTCGAGCGAATCTGTGAGTGGTGTGGAAAGAGATTCACCGCCCAGACAACTGTCACACGCTTCTGCTCAAAGCGGTGCTCGGAGCATTCGTACAAGGAACGTATGCGCCAAAAGAAGATGGCTCTCTCTAATCAGGAGACAAGCCAATCTCACCAGACAAAACACAAGGATAAAGATTTCCTTACTCCAACCGAAACCGCTCTATTCTTGGGAGTGGGGAGGACCTACATCTATGATTGTATCAATCGTGGACAGATAAAGGTTACCCGAATCGGCAGAAAGACTCTTATCAGTAAAGCCGACATACTTTCCATGTCAGACTTTCTTCCACCAAAAGAAGAAAGATTTGTAGCCCCTGGAAAGAAAGATAAGACCATCACAGAGTTTTATACCCGTGCTGAGATTCGTGAGAAATTCGGAGTGAAGGATTCATGGATATATAAGGTCGTGGCCGAAAATAATGTACCGAAGACTATCCTCTGGGGAAAGGCTTATTTCAGCAAGGAGCATATTGACCGGCTTTTCTCGGCAAGCAAGGAAAATCCGGAAATTACTGAGTGGTATTCGGTCGAGGATATTCAACATAAATATGGTATGACGCTGTCGGCAATCTATTCGCTGGTGTCGAAGGTCGGTATTCCAAAACGTAAGGATGGGCCGAAGGTGTATTACTCCAAATATCATTTCGATGTAGCCAAGGGCGCAAAGTCGGCTGAGGATGTCGAGTTCATTTCGGTGGCTGATGCTATGGAGAAATACTCCTTGACCCGTGACCAGTTGTATCACTACGTCAAGACTTACAAGATAACTAAGCTACGCGGCGGGAAGTATGTCAAACTGAACGCCAAAGTGTTAGCGGAGTTATTCAACCCTAAGATTCAGTTGTAATCCGGTGATTTTGGTCACCGAACAACCACCATCTACATTTGTGAATTATAATCAGAAAAACGAATATGAAAGCATCAAGTATCTCAAAAGTCCCTCTCCGTCAGGAGAAACTCAAAAGCGGCAAACTGTCGCTCTACCTCGATTTCTACCCACCTATCTGGAATCCGAACATCAAGAAGATGTCGCGCCGTGAATTTCTCGGCTTATATCTCATTGCCGAACCGCAGGATAAATTCGAGATGGACTACAACGAAGCCATCTTGATAAAGGCGCGTGGCATACGCGCGCAGCGTGAGATGGCAATTATCAATGAGGAATTCGGCTTCATTGACAAAACCAAGAAACATGCCGACTTCCTCGCCTACTTCGAGGTCAAGGCGAAATCGAAATATCAGAAGTGGGAGATTGTATATAAGCACTTCTGCGAGTTCACAAATGGCCGTTGTCTTGTGAAAGATGTGACTATTGGTCTATGTAATGACTTCCGGAGCCACATCCTAAGTCTGCGTGTCAAGAAAAAGAAGTATGCTAAAATCGCCACCAATTCCGCAGCCGGATATTGGTCAACTTTCCGTGCCCTGCTCAAAATGGCATATAAGGAGGGACTACTCAATGAGAACATTAACGACCACCTTGAATCTATAGACTGGGAGGAGCCGAAAATCAACTTCCTTGAAATTGAAGAAATCAGAAAACTCGCAGCCACACCCTGTAAGGTGGATGTTCTGAAACGAGCATCGCTGTTTGCTTGCCTCACCGGATTACGCATCAGCGACATTCTTCAGTTAAAATGGGACAATATCGAAGTATCACCCGATGGTGGTCACTGTATGCGCATCTGCACACAGAAGACCAAAACACAAGCCACTCTTCCTCTAAGCGAGGAGGCATTATCATATTGCGGAGAACCGAACCGTGGACTCGTATTCAAAGGCTTGAGCCGCGCCCACACCCGCGAACCATTCAAGAGCTGGCTGAAAGCCGCCGGTATCACCAAGAAAATCACCTTCCACGGCCTGCGCCACACCTATGCCACACTGCTGATAACCAACGGCACCGACATCTACACCGTCTCAAAAATGCTCACCCACAAAAACGTCGCCACAACTCAGATCTACGCCGAAGTCGTAAACCAAAAGAAACGTGACGCCGCCAACAGCATTACGTTGAAATAAATCCATCAGAATTTGGATGGAGTAAACTTTTTAGTTAACTTTGCAGTTGAAGTAAGTAGTTCACATATGGATAAAGTCAAAAAAGAAGCAATAATGAAAGCTCGGACTTTCGACGAACTTCTCGATGCCGAATACGGAAATCCCGGAACACCTGAGCGCGACCAGTTTGATGCTGATGCTGCGGCTTTCTGTCTTGCAGAGACACTTAAAGAGGAACGGCTTCGCGCCGGACTTACCCAAGAACAGCTTGCAGAACGAATTGGCACCAAAAAGACATATATCTCTCGCTTGGAGAATGGAAAGTCTGATATACAACTAAGCACCCTTTTCCGAATCTTCGAGGGATTAGGACGACGAGTATCGCTAACAATCCTCTAACAGGATACTTTACAACTATACTATTGAATGGAGGTCACTGATGTGGTCTCCATTCTTCATTTGGCATCGCTTTAACATTTTGGATGCGAACAATCGGAGGGGTTAAATTGTCTTTATAGATGTTTAATCATTTAACACCCCACCCAATATGAAAAATGCCCCAAGTCGGGACACGATTATTCTCTGGAGTGCTGTAATTGCCGGAATCGGACTTCTCGCTCTGCTCGTTCGTCACGCTGCCATCTATCGGTTTGGTACCGATACCTTTACCGGAAATGTTCTTTTCGGTGTCATCTTCATTCTTCTCGTTGGTTTGTACCTCGGATTTCAATCCGTTATTGAAGATTTTTCCCGCGCCGTTTCTAACTTCTCCCGTCGCAAGGAAGCCGTTGTAATCGCCGAGACAACCTCCGGCGAGCAAATTGCCGTACCTACTTCAATGGAATCCGAAATAATGGAATTTTCAATGCAAGAGTATTCCGATATTGATGATTCTGTAATAATTGCCAAAAGTCCGGTACCTCTTATCATAACAGAAGAAGTCGATATTGACGATGTAGTGTTCGCCAATCTTGAAGATAATATCCGGGAATATGGCAGTCTTGAAGAACGACGAGAGGCAAGAGGAAAATATCCTTACTTTGATTACTATCTTGGTGATTTTTACCATGATGAAGCATCATTGGAGACTCTGTATGAGGAATGGTATGAACTCCAGCCAAAGCATATCAAGAAAGAACTTGATTTGGGAATCCGCCGTGTACCTCGCATTGTGCCGGAAGTTGATGGTGAAGGATGCTTCGTAAGAATTGCAAGAGAGAACCGCATCAAGAAAGATGATGGGAAGATTCTGATTGAGGAATGGGAAGAGAATGTATATATCACAGCCGATGGAGACCCATTGTCTGGACCACAGATAGAAGAATTGATAAAGGCACCGAATATTCAGGCCGAATACTCTGAATTACAGGACAAACTACTTTCGCAACATCATCAATGCAATGCGGCTCATGAAGAACTGAAAGAGGAAGATATGAAATATAGCCTCGCTCAAATCGGTTTTCTCTGTGCCTATATCACAACAATGATGCAGCCATATCTTAAAGCGGAGGAACTTCAGAAACTACATCACAACGCAAAGATATGGACCGTGCATGAGATGCCACCGTTCACACCAGTGAATCTTCGCAGTAACCACCTCACCAAGGAAGACCTCAAGCACCTGGGCTACAATGTTGGTAAGTTCTTACGCTTGCAAGGTGGCATAATCGCCCGATTCGTAAAGAAAGTCTTTGAGAAACCTTTTGAGAGCACTGCTGTGAAAACCATAGAGCAAAAACTCCGTGAAAGTAAATCAACAAAGGAGAGAATTCCAATCCACACTGCTGACCAGATGGATAAACTATTCGCTCACTTCCAGCGTTACGGTAACATCAATCTCTCTATACTCAACAAAAAATAGTCAGGTACACCTGTCCCTCATAGCGGATAATATCGGTAATCGCCGGTGTTATCCGCTTTTCAGCTATTGTTCAATCTACAATATAGCATGTCATCAAGCCCTTAATGAACTCATCCTCATCAATTATTCCAAGCCAATGCTCATCTCTATTCACAAATAGACCAATCAATGAAGAAGGTAAAGATTTATCTTCAGCGAAGTTCTTTATTTTCGGAAAACGATTTAATTCTTCCCTCCAACTCACTGCATTGCGATATGATTTTGCCAAAGTCTCAACCCATATTTCTTCATACTTCCAAAAATGTTCTGCTTTTGGATCTGAGATAGGACACGCATGTTCGCCTTTATAGAACCTACATCGTCGTATAAGTTTAATTTTTCGGTGGTCATAACGTTCTTGCCTGTTTGTCTTTCCAATGGATAGATAGAATTCTTGATACCACTTCACAAATCCTTCTCCTCCATCAGACAAACCAACCCAATGTGCATACCTATTGAACAATTGTGCTTTCAGAGTTAATGGTGTCCCATCATCATTTTTCGTAAACTTATCAAGTCCGAGTCTATGCATATCCTCAATCTCTTCAGCCCACTTTACTTCAGGATGCGTTACCCAGTGACGCTCATAGTCCCATATCAAGGCATTTTGATTATTGGGGCATGAACCTTCACCTTTATAAACACGACAATCAAGTGTTCTATGTTTCCTTTCTTCTTCTGTCATACTACAAAGTTAATCATTTCCGAGCACTCTCACTAAACACTTTCATTCACAAGACAATTCTCACCGCAAAATCACTCCAAAAAATTTTTCTTCACCATACAAATTCTTTTTTTTGATACAAGATATTGATTCCCAGTATTTTGTGTTCTAAGGTTTGGTTATTATAGCGTTAATTGAATGTGAATTAGGTCACCGCCAACTCACCCTCTTACTTTGCGATTATAATTTCAAAACGAAATAAAAATCGTAAAGCAATATGGACACATCCACAATCACTTTCGACCAGCTGCCACATGTGGTAAGCGGTCTATCAGAGAAACTCGACCGGGTGCTTGAGTTGCTTGAAAAGGTAGGCGCAGCCAACCCTTTCAAACAACACAAGCCCTCCCGGAGAATCGCTCACGCGAAAGAGGCTTGCACGATTATCGGCAAGTCACTTTCGACTCTCTACCGCGCCATCAAGGCTCCGAATGACCCCATTCCGAGTTACAAGCGCGGCAAGCTCCTCTACTTTTATGAAGATGAGTTATACGCATGGATTGAGAACGGCGCAAACACGCTGTTGCTCCTTACTTTGAAGAACAGGTGGCGGCTGTCACCGCTGGTATGAAACGTCGTCCACGCGGAGGCTATAACTTCTGATTACTATGGAAAAGAATATTACTCCCGATACAGTCTATGCCGAGCGCAGCCGAGATTAGCGTGAAACGCAGTACCAGAAACAGTTTCGCGTGTGTCAGGAAGCAATCGCCATGAGCCGTAAGGAGAGAGTCAATGCCGAGCATGACCAATTCCCGAAGAATTAGGTACACTCTCCGGCACCTGTAACGAAATCAAGGAAGCGCAACTCAACTGCGCCACCACCGATGATCTTAACTCTCTGAAAGGAGACCTTGAGACAACTATGACGGAATATACCTCCGTCATGAAGAACACGGCTGAACAATGTTCTTTTTCCGTTACGGAGAACGCAGAACAGATCTGCGACACCGTCAACGAATTCAAGGAAGAGTTCAATCAGAAGATGGAAGACTTCAAGGCAAATCCTCCGGTTCAGAAAGTTGAGACAACCCATTGCATAGCAAGCGAAAGCTGGCAGTGGTATCTCACCCTTGGCCTCACTATATTTTCAACGCTCCTGTTTTTCGCAATGATTTTCTGGCAGGAAGGACGCATAGAGCAATGCAGAATATCCGACATCAAGTACCATTACATTCTGATGAATGGAGGCGTCGGAACAGTAGGACTCGACAGCATCGAAAGCTGGTTTAACGACACGAAGAAGGTGAAACAAATAGAGGCAGAGGTCCGAGCCTACGAAGAAAGAGTGCAAGAAACAGTACGCGCCCTTGACCAGAAGCACCGCCTCGAAGAGAAAATCAACGAACTCAATACACAATCTCAAAACTCAAAAAAAATGACAGCAACCAACACCAACAAAACCCTCTCAACAATCGCAGCCCACCGCATCGAAGACCTGTTCGACGACTTCTGCATCTACATCGCCAAGCGCTACGGTGCCAGCTACGATGATGCAATCCTTGACTGGAACTGCGTAGGCGCAACCTTCCGCTACTTCGGACGCAACATCCACATCCAACTCAAAGTCTGGGAATACAGCAACGGTCACAACAACCTCCCCGATGACATCATCACCGTATCTGACTTCGTGACCGGAAGCGGCAACGCCCAAGACAAAAACGAGTTCTTCGCCCTCTGTCAGTTCATCTTCGAGCTCGGCTCCCACTACGGCTTCAAGTATCTCGCCGTCAAGACTCCTCCTGTCATCTTCACCAAAGAAGTCGCCGTCCCCAACACCCTCATCCCTTGTATGAAGTTAGCCTAATCTCCTAATTTCCACTCAGCCCCTCGGTAATTCCTCCTACCGAGGGGCTTTACTATTGAACAACAGCGTCCACCTTGATGCCATTGCCTACAACTACGGCTCCGGCGTAGTCAACAAATCCATCGCCCTCCACCTCCTAAAATTCGGCAACCGCAACATCATCCGCGCCTACGCCTCCCTCTGCCACTACCGCGGCATATGGCACAAGGGATTACACTCCAGAAGGCTCACGGAGCATGCCGCCCTGATAATTCCTTAACTATTGGGTTTCTTGCATAATATTATTTTGCAAGGAACCCAATTATTGTTTATAGTGGTGAAATGACTTTAAACGGGTATGAAATAGGGATTTCTCCCTTTTCCTTCCATTTGTTCAGAAAATCTTTGAATTCATTTAATTGATTCTTGATGTCCTCCGTTAAATTATCTAAAAGGCAATTCTGCTTCATATATATTTCATATGCTTTCCACGTACCCCATAGTTGAATAAAATTAGTGCTAGGATAAAACTTATCTTTTTCAGGATGTTTTGTATATATCAGATATTTGATATGGGACACGCTGTATTTTGCGAGACACTTTTTATATTGAGACTTAATATCCTCTATTTTACACTCATAGTCAAGTTCTTCATCGCCATCTTTTGTTTTAACTTTTGTCCAAAAGAACAATGTGGAGAGGTCGTTAATCGAGTATTTTTCATCGATTGCTTTAACGAAAAGACAACTTAGAATGTCATCGCATTCTTGTTCAGTAAATATTTCAAGCCAACCATACCTGTCTGAATGTGCGGTTGAAACGAGGGATGTAAACACATACTTAGAGAACTTATTGCTTGTCATAAGTTCTTTGAATAGTGATTTTTTATATTCATCCGATATGGAAAAATGATACAGCTTTTCTTTGATGTTATAGTATGGGATCCCCCAACTATCATAGCGTGATGAAGCATAGAAAATTATTGATAATAGATTCTTTAGAGCATTCAAATCTTTTGGTTTAGCTTCAAAACATAAAAGGAATAGCGAATGTTTAAATTGTCCATCGGTGTCATTATCAATTAGACCCATATACGATTTTTTACCGGAAACCATATCATTAAATTCTGACTGTGGTATATCTGTAGAATCAAGTATTCCATCAAAATAACGTTGTGTATAATTTGGATTTGAAAAAGCTTTATATTCCGCGTGATAACGATGTTTAGGCAACAATCGGCCAAACATCTTCGTTAGAGTTTCAATTTCTACAGCCCTCATTGCGAATTCTTCTCTACAATAGGTAAGCAAATCCCGCTTTTCTCTTTGTCTTAAGGAGTTAATCCAATCAGTCTTGGATGACACAGCCATGGAATCATCCCATAGTTTATACGTATTTTGATAATCTTCGCATTCAAAGAATGAATTGTAGTCTTTAGCCAGCAGAGTGTATACTTGTGGGTACAAAAGATTAATCATCTCCAAATCTGCAAGATCTGAAATTCTACATTCTTCCCGAAGAATCTCATAACGATACTTCAACGAATTTAACCAACGATAAATCATTCTCAAATTGGTCAGTGGAAAATAAGGAGGAGTCTCTTCAAATAACGATTTATCTTTGGATACATATTCTTCAAATTCTTTTTTATCAGCCTCAGAAAGCCAGTCGATATTCATTTTAATAATTTTCTCAATACGCTCTTTTCTAAGTTCTGGCAAAGTAAACTCCATTTCAAAGAACTTTTCTATATAATGTTCATTAAATGATGGATTAGACTCCTTTAGAGCTTGTTGTACATATCTTTTGTCAAAAGCGCTTAGGAAAATGAAATTCGTAAAATTCGCACTCCCTCTAATAATACGAAAAATCTCCTCAATCTCATTAGCTCCTAATCTGTCAATATCATCAAAAACGACAACAACTCTAACACCACTTTTATTCATCGCCTTTGATATTGATTGCGCCAATTCTGGCACCGATATATTCGATGTAAAATTGGATAATAGGCCTAAATTTACAGATTCAAGCATATCCGAATACTTCTTTAGGTATCCTGCTACCTTATGGTCAATTCCTCCAAATTTCTTTATAATTTCCTCAAAGAAGTGTGCAGTAATGCTTTTATCCGGATTAAGGCTCCAGGGTAAAATATCTACCACCTTATATCCTTTTTTCTTCAGCCCCGCTTTGACCAAATTGAGAAATGATGTTTTTCCGTTGCCCCATGGTGCTGTAATGGCAAGCGAACGTGCTCCTTTCGAGGTATTCAGCCCATAGATTTTACCAATGAATTTTTGTGCAAAAGGAAGTCGTCCTAATTCATCCTCTTCTTCTTTTGAAATAGGACTATCCGGGAATACAGACTCTGTTAAACCTATTTGGGCATCTCTTTCGCTGTCAGAATCAGTTAGAGAGGACTTCCTGCTACTATTGTTCCAATCCGAAAAACTAAGGATGAGAATAACTGACGAAACACCAGTAACTATTATCAAATCTACCAATCCCAATTCGGTATTATAAATGGGGATAAAAAACCACTTATGAGATAAAAATCTTTCAAATATCCACAAAATTGCTATTATTAAGGTTGCAACAATGATATAACGAGATGATTGTTGGCTAAGAAAAAACGTCTTCCGTTTATATATAGTTATGGCAAGACATGCGATACACAGAACAGTGAGGCAACAATTTACGATAATAGCAATGTACGGATTATCATAAGGAAGAAGTGTTGAAAAAGGTACTACCAGATTGTCAATTAAAATATCCGTAATTGGCACAAGTAGCCAAGCCGTGATTATAGACAATATCACAAGCAGCAAACTTTTTATCACGTCTAATATCACTTTCAGGGGTTTATTCATTGATTTAGCCTGTTGAAATCGGGGAAATCCGACTATTGTGACGCAAAGTTAGCAAAATTTATCCAATATATTATGATAGTTCCGAAAAATTCAGTAAATTTGCGTCAAATTCAATTGTGAAGATATGGAACGTGACCTAAATAGGATTAAGCTCGTATTAGTCGAAAAGAAGAGAACCAACAAATGGCTGGCGGAGCAACTTGGTAAAGACCCTGCTACGGTCTCCAAATGGTGTACAAATTCGGCTCAGCCCGGATTGGAAACCTTGTTTGCTATTGCAGAGCAGTTGAATGTTCAGGTTCGGGATTTGCTAAACGAGCCTATTAAAGAATGTGCAAATCAATGATCTTATGCCGGTAAATAAACACGCGCTCATAAGATACCACGCTCTCGACAAATGCTTCAGTAATTTTGCCAAGAGATATTACATTGAAGACCTGATACAGGCCTGCAATGACGCTCTCTATGACCACACCGGAAATGAAAGATACAGCGACCCGTTGCATCCCGGTATAAGCAGGAGGCAAGTGCTTGTTGATATTGACTTCATGGAGAGCAAAGCAGGATGGGAGGCCTTGATTGAAAGGATTAAGGATGGACGGCGAGTCTATTATCGCTATGAAGTCCCCGAATATACCATCAACAATCAGCCGATCACTGATGAAGAAATGTCGAAGCTCCGTGAGACTATGCTCATGTTGAGCCGTTTTAAGGGTATGCCTCAGTTTGAATGGATGGAGTCATTGCTTACCAACCTTGAAGACAAATTTCATCTGCAAGGATTTTCGGACTCGGTGATTAGTATGGATGGCAATGAGTATGCAGCCTGCATTGAGCATCTATCACCGCTATTTAATGCCATAGTCAACAAAACGCCTCTGCTGATTGAATACAAAACTTTTGATGGCAAGGAATTTAAGTGGGAAATACATCCTTATCACATCAAACAGTACAACAACCGATGGTTTCTCATTGGGTTGAACAATGATGAGTATCACAATATTTCAACAGTGGCTCTTGACCGCATTGTTAATTTTGAACAACTGCATCGTCCTTTCATTGAGAATACTATAATTGAGGACTTTGATGATTATTTCTACGACATTGTTGGCGTGAGCTTCCCTCCGGACGCAAAAGTTGAAAAGGTAGTGTTGAAGTTTTCCGCCCATAGGTTCCCTTACATCCAAGCCAAGCCAATACACGGTTCTCAACGGACTCTATCGGAAAACGATGGCACGATACAACTCAACATTATCCCAAATCGAGAATTGGAATCTATCATCTTATCTTTTGGGGATGATGTAGAAGTGCTGTTACCCAGTAGTTTAAGGAATGCAATAGCAACAAAAATAAAAAAATCGTGCAAAAAGTATGAAACTATGCAGAATGACTGCACTAATTATTCGTACCTTTGCAGTGTCGAAAGGGAAACACACCCTGAAGACACTAAAAAACAGATTTGTAAAACCGATGCAGTTTGACTGCACAATTATATACTAAATTTGCAGCATGAAATCAATCAGCTTCAAAAACTTCCGCCGCTTCGCAGACTTCCCTGAGTTCAAGTTCGGGGACATCACAATACTTGTCGGGGGCAACAACGCCGGCAAATCCACACTACAGAAAGCTCTCTTGCTCGTGTTCGACAACATCAGAACTCTCAAGAAGAAACCTTCTGCTTTCAATATTTTTGATGACGGTTTAGATTGTCCTCAGTTCCGCTTTGACGCTAATGAGATTCACGATCTGAACCTCGGTACTTTTGAGCGTTCTCTTTATGATGGGGCCGAGACTCAACAGATGCAGTTCTCGCTCCGTATCGATAGTTTTGATATAACTCTCACGATTGAGCCAGACGATGCCGGTGCTGATTTCCCAGTTGCTAAAGTCGCAAAATTCCATGTTGACGATACCAAGCGTCATATTCTTTACGACTTTAATTTCAACACACGTCGTATGCGTGTAGAGTTTGAGAAAATCAGCGGTAACGGAGATCCCAAATTTGATGAAATGCAATCTCGGATTTCAGAACTTCGTAACCAGCTTGCTACAGAAGAAGATCCATTTGAGGCTGCCATGGCCAACCAAGAACTTGAGAAACTCCTCAAAGTGCGAAACGCATTTGTTGACCACAGCGAAGAACTTCAAGAATCAGCTGTAGCCGAGGCTGACATCAACAACTACCTGAGTATAAAAGCTGAAAATAGAGTAACCTCAGGAGCATTGCCGGGTTATATTGAGAATATAGAGGCATACACATGGACTATAGGCTCGGTTACAGAAAGAGTCATTGGTCTTGAAGATGAAGAAAGCGATAAGGAGGAGACCTTTGAGGGAAAGAAGGTCCTCAATAGTTCTGAAGAAGACAGGGCCAACGAACAGGTCCTTGGAGATAAGAATTCGCTTCTTATTGAGAGTGCAAGGGCGCTTCAAAGTGAACTTCGCAAGCCGCATGTATATTACATACAGGCCCATGGAGTTGCACAGAAGATGCTCTACACGATAGATGATAAAAACGACTTTGTAGCTCAGGCTATTCATCAATATGCTCGTTGTGGCATTAAGCCCGGTCAGGTACCTGACACATTTATCAAGAGATGGATGCAAGAGTTCGGTATTGGTGATAACTACAAGATTAAGCCTATCGGAGGAGAGGGGTACCAAGTGTTCATTGTTTCCAATGGCAAGAAAACAAATCTCGCCGACATGGGTATGGGTACAAACCAGTTAATGGTTCTCCTGTTCAGTCTCGCAACAATTATGTTTGAGGAAGGACATCATGGTAACGATGGAGGGAAAAGCTATATCCCCAAGTTCATTATCATCGAAGAGCCGGAACAGAATCTGCATCCTCGTCTTCAGAGCAAACTCGCGGATCTTATCCTTGAAGTTGGTAAGGACCCAAGTTATAAGTTCCTCATTGAAACTCATTCGGAGTATCTCATACGTCGCACCCAGGTTCTTGTTGCAGAAATGAACCTTGATGAAGCCGAGCTTGAAAAGCAGAATCCTTTCAAAGTTTATTATTTCCCGGAAGAAGGAGTTCCCTATGATATGAAATATCTTCCTTCTGGGCGCTTTGAAAATAAATTCGGCAATGGGTTCTTTGATGAATCAGCCAAATGGCATCTTGAAATTCTCAAAAAAGAAAAGGAGAGAAAGTAATGGTGACCATCTTTACTACCACTGATAATGTAAATACGATTTGCCATGACAATTCCAAAGAGCCATGGCTAAATATGATTATGAAACTTGGCGAGGTCTTTATTGACTCTCCTATGGATATTCCAATGGAGATGGAAGACCCAATATTCATCCTTGACCAAGCTGATATAAAATTCCATTGCAACAAAGCCGAATACATCAAGTCAATCCCCGAAAATCCGGATAAGGTTTTGGAAGAACCTTGTGGAATATTTTTGCTGGATATTCCTGAAGATTCAGCGAATAGCATTCAAACCAGATTTGGTGTCATTTGCCAATCTTGTTCCAAGATGGATCATGACGTTTTGACGCATAAGGGAACAACCGTTGAAGTCGTAGAAGACGAGTATGGGAAGAACTGGGATGAAGTTTTCAAAAAATTCAAGTCAACACCATCCAACTCAGCAATTATAATAGATGCCCACTTGTTTGAAAATGACTCTTTTGATGAGGCCAATGGGAGTTATGACGAAAGTCGCAGTTATGGTAGAGATAACTTGTTGACTATTTTAAACAATATCCTCCCAGATAATTTCGATGGAGTTTATCATGTCGCAGTTCTTCTAACTGATACGGATGAGGCCAAGAAAGAGAGAAGAAGTCGAACTACCTTGACCAATGCAAGAATTGTATCAGCAATTAATAAGGCAAAGAGTAAGAGACTTTCAAGACCTTATGAAATTTGCATTGAGGTGCATTTCTTTTCGCAACATGAAGGATTTCATAAAATAATCCACAATCGTCGCATACTTTCCAACTATTTTGTCCTCGATGCACAATATAAGTTAGCCGCCTTCGACAAATCAGGTAAAGGTAGAGCGGGCCAGACTATTTCAATACACCCATTGTTTGAGTTGATTCATATCGATCCAGAATCAGACATGAAGGAACGTCGCTTACGGTATGACCTTGACGACATCTATGGGTATGTGGAATCTAAGTGTAAATATAACTCAGGTGGCTTTTATAGAAATGGGCGTTTCTTTGACTCTTTCTATAACGTTCAACATCGACTAATGATTTGATTGAACAATGCAGTTTGGCTGCACTGGTGATGATTAACTTTGCATCGTAATAAGAAAACAATACTCCGATATGGAACAAAATAATAAGAGACCTGACATAGGATTTGTGTGGCGCATTACTGACGATGTGTTGCGCGACACGTTCAAGAAGAATGAGATCGGCGAGGTGATACTGCCTTTCGTGGTGGTGCGTCGCATCGACTGCATTCTTGAACCGGTCAACGATAAGGTCTTGGCTGCATACAACAACTTCAAGGATAAGGTCGCCGACGATAAACTCGACCCGATTTTGCGTAAGGCTACCGGCGGCATGAAGTTTTACAATACATCCCGTCATACCCTTACATCGCTTATTGACGATGCCAAGAATGTTGGTATCAATTTCGACAACTATCTCAATGGTTTCTCGCCTGAAGTTAAGGAGATTTTGAAGAATTTCCAGTTCGACAAGGTTGTGGCGCGACTTACCCGTAACGGTTTGCTATATCAGATGATTCGTGCGGTTGCCGCTTTGGATTTCTCACCGGAGCGTTATGACAACCACGACATGGGCTATGTATTTGAGGAACTCATACGCATATCGAATGAGCAGAGCAATGAGACCGCCGGTGAACACTTCACGCCTCGTGATGTAATTCGCCTAATGTCGGCCATTCTTTTTACTCCCGATAAAGAAATGCTGAACAAGCGCGGAATAATCCGTACCATCTTCGACCCAACTTGCGGCACCGGTGGTATGGTGAATCTTGGCAAACAGTTCATCTTCGATATGTGCGATGATGACAAGCGTCCAACAATCCAGACTTTTGGTCAGGAACTCAATGAGCAGTCATACGCCATTGCCAAATCAGAGGCATTGATTACCGGTGAGGATGCACGAAACATCCGCCTTGGCAACTCTCTGAGCAACGATCAATTCCAGAGCAACCGTTTCCATTACATTATGGCAAATCCACCTTACGGTGTTACTTGGAAGAAAGATCAGGCATTCGTACTCAATGAGAGCCTTGACCCCAACGGACGTTTCTCTGCCGGCACGCCAAAGATTTCCGATGGTCAGTTGCTTTTCCTCCAGCACATGATTTCTAAGATGGAATCTGATGGTTCCCGTATTGCCGTTGTAACCAATGGCTCACCTCTTTTCAGCGGTTCAGCAGGAAGTGGCGAAAGCAATATCCGCAAGTGGATTATTGAAAACGATTGGCTCGAAGCTATCGTGGCACTGCCTAATGACCTTTTCTATAACACCGGAATTGGTACTTACATTTGGTTCTTGACCAATCGCAAGTCGGCTGAACGACAAGGTAAAGTGCAGCTCATAAATGCAGCCGGCATCTGTCATCCGGCTAAGAAGAGTCTTGGCTCAAAGCGCAACGACATCCTCACGGATGACGTTGAGAAAATCCTCAAACTCTATCTTGACTTTGAGGAGAATGACAACTGCCGCATCTTCCCCAACAACTACTTCGGAAGCTATGAGATGACAGTATGCCAGCCAAAACGCGATGAAAACGGAGAAGTTCTTTTCAAACGCAATGGTCAGCGCGAGGTAGCTAAGACCGATACAGAGTCAATAGCCATTGGCACTGATTGGAAAGAATACTTCGCCAAAGAAGTCCTTCCGCACATTGACAAGGATTCGTGGGTTGACATTCCCAAGACCAAGGTAAACTATGAGATAAACTTCACCCGCTATTTCTATAAGCACGAACAACTTCCTTCCTCAACAGAAGTCGCCTCCGCTATCACCGAGCGGGAGAAGAGAATCCAAACACTTGTATCTGAATTGTTCAGCTAATGAAAGTATATCCTGAATATAAAGCATCTGGCATTGACTGGCTTGGTGAAATCCCGAGCCATTGGAGAGTTGCGCCCGGCAAGTGGTCGGTGAATTTTACATATGGATTTCCGGCAGATTCGAGACTATTTTCTATCGAAAAGAAAGGATTACCATTAATACGAATTCGCGACATTAACTCAGTTGATACTGAGGTATATTATGAAGGGACTGACTATCCCAAAGAAGCCATTATACATGTGGGAGATGTTCTCATAGGAATGGACGGCGACTTCAATATTGCTAAATGGAAAGGCCAAGAAGCCATTCTAAATCAGCGAGTCTGTAAATTTAATGGCGGCAATGGGATTATAAAAGATTTCATTTATTATCTAATGCCTCTTATTCTCAGTGACATAAATTCCACGAAATATGCAACCACTGTAAAACATTTATCCGCTGCTGATCTTGCTGAAATGCGTTTGCCCATACCTTCTTTTGATGAACAAGAGAAGATAACTGCTTATCTCGATAATAAGACGGCGAAGATTGATGCGCTTGTTGCAGAGAAGCAGGCACAGGTGGAGGACTTACGGAAATACCGCACCTCTCTCATTACTGAAACCGTTACTCGTGGACTCAATCCCGATACGCCATTTCGGCCTTCCTACATCGATGGGCTTGGAGATATACCCGAACATTGGAATACCTCAAAATTAAAATATGTTAGTGAGGTCCAGACTGGCTCAACTCCTTCAACATCGGAAACTAAATATTGGGAATATCCTAATAGGAACTGGTTTACTCCGGGGGATTTTAACAACTTCAGGCTTTATGAGTCAAGTCGTAAACTTTCTTCATTAGCATTTGAAGAAACAGCTTGTCGAATTTTTCCCAAAAATTCAGTATTGCTCGTTGCTATCGGAGGCACTTTGGGGAAAGTTGGCATAGTCGATGGTGAATGCTCTGCGAACCAACAAATTAATGCAATTTCTTTTAATGAATTAATTTATCCATTGTTTGGTGCATATTATTTATCAGCTTGTAAGAGTGCGTTAAATCAGGCCGCTAATGCCTCCACGTTGCCAATCCTTAATCAAGAACAGACAAAAAATTTCCCTATCGTTGTGCCACCTCTTGAAGAGCAGAAGGAAATTGCCGAATATCTGGATGACAAAACAGCAAAGATAGGTGCTCTTATTGATGAGTTGAATAAGCAACTCGAAGAGTTGGCGTTGTATCGCAAGGCTGTTATATCCGAAGCCGTCACGGGCAAGGTTGACGTGCGAGACTGGAAACAGGAAGATTGATATGTCGAAACCTGACGAAAGATACATGGAGGAATCTATTGAGAAATTCCTCACAACTACGCCCAAAGTGAGCATTAACAGCCCACAGTTGGATGTTGCCGCAGAACCTCAAACCGAGTATGGCGAAGCTCCGAAGGAATACATATCGTTGAAGAATACTACCTACAACGAAAAGCTGGCTCTTGTACCCGAAGAGCTTGCTGCGTTTGTACGCAACACCCAACCGAAGGAATGGGACAAACTTGTACGTCGTTTAGGCTCTGAGGAAAGCGCAACGCAAAGGTTGGCGGCTCGTGTTTCCAAAGAAATTGACAATCGCGGAACAATCGCCGTCATCAGAGACCCTCACGTTGATGCGAGTGAAGGAGCATACGTTTCGTTGATTTATCCGCGCCCTGCAAGCGACAAAACGCCCGAACATATTGAAAAATATGAGAAAAACCGCCTGGGAGTAATGCGTCAGGTACATTACTCTGAGAAGGATATGGGGGCGAAGAATCGACTTGCCATAGACATGGTGATATTCTTGAACGGTCTTCCAATCATTACCATTGAACTAAAGAATGAACTCACCGGGCAGTGTCACCACAATGCCATCAAACAATATATGCGCGACCGCAAAGTGGCAGGTGAAAAGCTGCTGGAGTTCAAGCGTTGCCTTGTGCATTTCGCCGTGGGAACTGAGCAGGTTTTCATGACTACAAAGCTTGCCGGGGAAGATACTTACTTCTTGCCCTATAACAAGACTTTCGCAAATATTGGGGTTGAAAGTGACGGTTACCGCACGGATTATCTTTGGAAGGATGTCTTGCGTCGAGATTCCATCATCGACCTTGTATGTCATTATGTGAACATTCACACTGAGATAAAAAAGGTATATGACCCCACTACCGGTCAACTCAAAGAGAAGAAATCGACCTCATTGATATTTCCACGTTGGCATCAACGAAGAGCCGTAAAGAAGTTACTCAAAGATATTCAGGAGCGTGGCAGCGGTCATAACTACCTGATACAGCACTCCACAGGTTCGGGCAAGAGCCACACCATCACATGGCTTGCCTTCCGTTTGTCAAGTCTGCATCAGCACTTTACCGACGAGCATGTGTTGTTCGATAGTGTTATAGTTGTCAACGACCGCGTGGCTCTCGATTCTCAGATGCAACGCAACTTCCGGCAATTTGAGCAGACCAAGGATGAGGTATGCTATATTGATGACAAATGCACATCGCAGGATTTGAAGATAGCTATCGAGCAACGCCGTCGCATCATAGTCACCACCCTTCAGAAATTCCCGGTTATTTCGGAAGCGATAACCAAATATCGCGACCGCAAATTTGCCGTAATCATCGACGAGGCACATTCCAGTCAATCGGGAAGTTCAGCCCGTCAGATGCGAAAGGCTCTTTCATTTGAGGAAGCGGAAACAGACGATGCAGCAGCCAATTCACATGAAAGAGATGACGTGGATCCCGTTGCCGACCGCATCGAGCAGGATTTGGCTGCAACGGGCAATCACAGCAATATCTCCTTTTTTGCATTCACCGCCACTCCAAAGCCGAAGACTATTGAGATTTTTTGCGAGAGAGAAAATGGCACGAAAGAGCCGTTCGACCTCTATTCAATGGAAGATGCCATCAACGAGGGATTTGTATTGAATCCAATTGAGAATGTAATGTCGTTCAAGCGATATTACAAGCTCATGCGTAACAATGACGTACCCGACAATGAGCATGACAAGAAAAAGACCATGGCACTTCTTGGCAGTTATGTTGACATTCAGCCGGCTGCAATAGAGCGCAAGAGCCGATTGATGGTAGAACACTTCGCATCTCAGACATCCAAAGAGATTGACGGTGAGGCTCGCGCTATGCTCGTTACAAGGTCAAGGCTTCATGCTGTAAGGTACAAACTGGAATTTGACCGTATAATGCAGGAGATGCGTCTGCCATATAAGGCATTGGTGGCATTCTCCGGTACGGTTAAGGACGGCGACATTGAATATACGGAGCAATCCTTGAATCAGTTGCCCGGCAAGACTACCATTCCGGATGCTCTGAAAATGCCCCAATACCGTATTTTGATTGTGGCAAACAAGTACCAGACCGGATTTGATGAACCTCTGATGCACACCATGTTTGTTGACAAGAAACTCGGGGGTACATCCACCGTGCAGACACTTAGTCGTCTGAATCGCAAAAAAGGCAATCAGAAGACCTCAACTTTAGTATTGGATTTTGTCAATGACCCTGAAGACCTCCGTGCTGATTTCCTACGTTTCTATGGCAAGAACTATATGCCGGAGGAGAAGGAAACCGACAGTGACTCACTGCTCCAAATCAAGAGCAAGATTCTCAACGATGATAATTACAGAGGCATCATAACAAAGGAAGACCTTGATGACTTCGCTGCAATCCGTTGGGGCAACGATTGGGATAAACACAAAGAGGAGGTTTATCCAATTCTCGACCGTGTCGTTGACAGAGCCAAGGAGCTGCCACGTGAGCCGGAAGACCTGTATCTGGAATTCCGCAAGGATTGTCAGGCGTTCAAGTCGTTGTTCAATCTGTTGAGCCATATCAAGCGGTTTTACGACCCGGAACTTCTCAAACTGTATGAGTTCATTGACCTCTTGGTCATGAAACTCCGAGTGGAGACAGCCAAGATGTCAGCCGCTGAGAAAAAAGAAATTCTTGACGGTACGTTGCTTGACAGCTACAAGATTAAATTCGATGGGCTGAAGAAGATTGCCCTTGAATCAACCGATACGGAAGAAAAGGGCATGGGAGCCGGAAGAGCAACCGCTCAACCTATCGAAGACAACGAGTATCTTTCGGTTATAATCAAAACGCTGAATGACACTTTCGGTATTGACCTCACCGAAGAAGACCGTGTTGATTTGCAGCGTATGCGTGAACGCCTTACAAGTAAGGAGGAACTTCTCCAGTTCTTCAATCCTGATAATTCACGCGATAATATCCGTGCTCGTTTCGATGAAGAAGTTGACAATGAGTTGCTTGAGTTTATCAACAGCAAACTTGAACTCTACAATAAACTGACTGAAGACCGAGTAAATACACTCTTCAAGCAAATGTGGTTCAACGAACTTTACGATGCCAGAGTAAGAGGACTCCAGTGATTATGACCGAACATGACAGGTATAGGGAAAGAGTAAGGAATGCTTTTGAAAAATTCCTTTCTTCATCATTCATAGAGTACGAACCATACTCCATGGATGATGACCATATTATTTCTGATGCAGAAGAACGTTCAGACATAAATTATAATGGTGGTCGTTTGCAGTGGATGCAAAGCTTTGCCTCCATCTACACCATAGAAGGAGCAAAAGAGATGGAATGGGCAGGTCGCGAGTTCACCTCTCTATTTATGAAGTCTCATGTTGGAAATACAATTAGGATAAATTATACTGACTTTCGCTATAACAATTCCTTTTACACAGGTGATTACGACACATATCATTGGGACTACAAGTATGACGAGTCGAATGCTCGTTTCGTAAATCTTCTTGATGATAAAATCATAGACCCAGCCGCACTTGCTTCTCATGTTGGTCAACAGATTCTGGTAGGCTATAGTTTCCCAACTGTCAATACATTCAAGAAACTCCGTACCTGTTACCGATTCTTTTCTCTTAATGATGATGGAGGCAATAATGCTAAAATTTTACGCAAACAAATCTTAAGAGCTCAGGCATTTGCATTACTATTGGCTGCAAAATACCCGGTTCTTTGTTTACCTTCCTACAATTTTGAGCATATAGAATCGTATATGTATGACATCACAAAAGAAATAGGTAGCCAGTACATTCAGCGGCTCAGAATAAAACTATCAGAAGTAGAACGTGCCCTCAATGGGCATGGCCTAACGTATGAGCATAATTTCTAAAGGACATGGCTCAGTTTATACCATCAATAGAGAAAATCCAACAATTACGTGTTCAGCCTACAGAGGGTGAATGGTATTTGCTGCGCTTTCTTGAAAAGACGTTGGATGACTCCTTTGAGGTATATTTCACCCCGTTTCTTAACGGTGACCGCCCCGACGTTATTATTATGCGCAAGGGCGGAGGCGTTATGATTGTTGAGGTCAAAGATTGGGATTTGGATCTCTATGAGGTTGATGAAAAGAGACATTGGTATCTCAAGCATCCTAAGAATGAGGGTGAGGCTCATGCCCGATTGTCGTCTCCCGTACAACAAGCATATAAATACAAGGAGAACTTATTTGACTTCCATATCCATGGACTTTTAGAGCTTAAAATCAAAGATATACGGAGATTTAATTTTGTTACTTGTGCTGTCTATTTCCACAATGCGAATGAAGAGGAAGTTAAGTCCAAACTTGTCAATCCTTTTGAGAAAGACTATAAGTATCAGAATTTCTTGAAATATAACATTGATTTGCTTGGGCGCGACTCTCTAAATGAGCAGAGGTTTAAGAAGATACTGTATTCCAGATACTTCATGTCTTCCCGACCAAGTCAAATTTTCACCGACGACATTTATCAATCTTTTAAGCACCATCTGACACCAACTCGTCATTTGATGTCAGAAGGTGAGGCCATTCAATATTCAGAGGATCAACGAGATTTGATTTATGATGATAAATCTCGTTCTTGGAGGGTCAAGGGCGTAGTTGGGTCTGGGAAAACTACCGTCTTAGCAGCTAAAGCGGTTGAATCTTGCAAAAGAGTTTTAGCTGAAGGTAGAACTCCACGGATACTCATCCTGACATATAATATTACACTGAAGAACTTCATCCGTGACAAGTTGAGCAGGGTTCGTGCCGATTTTGAATGGAGCTATTTCACCATTCTCAATTACAATAAATTCATCGGAACAATGATGAATGAGTTGGGAATTCCATTTGAAATGCCGCAACAAGGGCCGGAAGAAACGCATAAACAATATATGCGTAGAGTTTCTTCTTATCTGAATGACCGGTATTACAATAACCGCAACCTATTCAAAGGTTATGAAGAGTCCATCAAGAACCGCAACGGCTCATTCTTCAAGTTGACTAAAACTGAGTATGAGGTGCTTCTTGACCTTATCCGGCAAGAGAACCCAGAACCGGAAAGCAACCCGATTCAGAATGCTGTTGACTTGGATAAATACACCAAGACTGATTTCCTTTATGAAGTCTTTATGACATCCGAAGCTTTCGATGAACTTACGGCACTTCTAAAACTAAAACAGAATGTGATTCTTCAAGGAGCACCGGGCGTGGGCAAGACTTTCTCTGCAAAACGTATTGCATACGCTATGATGGGAGAAAAGGACTCATCTCGAATCGAAATGGTGCAGTTCCATCAGAATTACTCATACGAGGATTTCATCATGAGCTATAAGCCACTGGAGAACGGAGGTTTTGAGTTGAAGAGCGGCGTGTTCTACAACTTCTGCAAGAGAGCCGAAGCCAATAAGGGAAAGCCGTATTTCTTCATTATCGATGAGATTAACCGAGGTAATCTGAGCAAAATATTCGGTGAGTTGCTGATGCTGATAGAGAAAGACTATCGTGGCACTGAGATAAAACTGGCTTATCGCAATGAGTTGTTCACTGTGCCGGAAAATCTATATATCATCGGCATGATGAATACGGCTGATCGTAGCCTTGCAATGATTGACTATGCACTGCGCCGCAGGTTCAGCTTCTACTCGATGAAGCCGGGATTGGATACCGACGGATTCAAGAAGGAAATGGCCAGACATTCCGATGAGAGAATACAAAAAGTCGTGTATGCCGTCAAAGTTCTTAATGACAAGATTTCCAAAGATGATTCTCTTGGCGAAGGGTTCTGCATCGGCCACAGTTATTTCTGTGGCAAGAAAGCTGATGAGTCATGGATTGAATCAGTGGTCAAATATGACCTTTGTCCCATGCTCGACGAATATTGGTTCGACTCCAAAGAAACATGTAAATCCGAAAAAGACAAACTGCTCGACATCATTAAATGACGGAAGACAAAGGCATACTGATTAAGAATATCTTCTATATGTTATCTTACGCTTTTCAAGAGCTGAGGAAGAACAACTATCAGGAGATAGCCGGCGAAGAGTTCGAGGAGATTCACGACCTCTTTGCCGAGATACTCGCACGTGGTGTCTCTGCCCAACTCAAGCATGGACTGCACCGCACGTATGTACCCCGTCAGGATGAACTGACTACACTCAGAGGGAAACTTGACATCAACGACACTATCAGAAATTATGTCCGAGGCTCCCATCGATTGGCCTGTGAGTTCGATGAATATTCAGAGGACAACACTTTCAACCGTATTCTGAAAACGACAATACTGTTGCTGGTTAAGCATAAGGGCGTTAAGGATCGACGCAAGAAATCATTGTTTAAATTACTTCCGTTCTTTGCCAACGTCAAAGAGATTGACTTGCACAACATTCCTTGGAGCACATTCCGCTTTGACCGTAACTCCAAGACATACCAAATGCTTCTTTATCTCTGTTACTTTATCATTGACAATATGCTGTTGTCAACTGATGAAGGAAACGTAAAGATGCACACATTCTCAGACGAACACATGTGCCGTCTTTACGAGAAATTCGTATTGGAGTATTATCGGAGGCATCATCCGGAGTATAATGCGTGTGTGAAGCAGATTGCATGGAATATTGATAAGGAGGAGACCACTGCGGCTCTCCCGATTCTCCAAACCGACATCTATCTCACTTTAGGAGATAGGACACTCATCATCGACACAAAGTATTACTCAAAAAATCATCAGACCAATTTCGACAAGCCAACCATTCACAGTCATAATCAATTCCAGATTCTTGGTTATGTACTCAATCACGATAGAGAGCATTCGGGTAAAACCGATGGAATGCTCCTATATGCCAAGACACAGGAAGATTTTCAGCCTGATGGTCACATGAAATGGCATGATGGAAATATGATATATTATCGAAATCTTGATCTAAATCAAGATTTCAAAGGCATCCAGCAACAGTTAGATAACCTTGTAAAACCGTCACTTAACAATGAAAGTGTGTAACGATCACCAACTCAATAATCTTGAATAGCCCACCATTTCTTAACAGCATGAACTTACAGCAACACGTCATAATCATCAACGGCGTCGATAAGACTTATCAAGTCGAGTCAATAAGGCTTGACGGCTATAAGTATGCCGTCAAGTTCCAAAATGCCGACAAGGTATATTCTTATTCCGAAAATAAAGTAATATGGCTTACAGATCCTCTATCGGTTGAGTTTGAGGGTTGCCACGTCTTTGTTAATGGTAAGAAAGAGAAAAATATCAAGGAGATTTCCCTTTTCGTTAATGGTGGTTCAAAATATTATGCCATAACTTATGGTAATGATTTCACAAAACACTATGTTGAAAGCGAAGTGGATATACGGCGTTCGTGCCTTGTCTGCAAAACAACGAATATTTTCGACTACCTGCGGCAATGCGCTGGAATTAATACCCTTGGAATAAATGAAGAAGATGAATCATCGGAAGGCATCCTGTCTTCAATTTTCTCGCGCATTGACTTTGTGGATGAGAATACCGCAGCCGCTGTATATCTTAATCCACAGCAAGAGGTTAAGAAATACAATCCCGGCTCGATATTGTTCCCTTTCGGTTGCAATGCGAGTCAGGAGCGAGCAGTAAAAGCTGCGCTCTGTAATCAGATCAGTGTAATTCAGGGGCCTCCCGGCACCGGCAAAACCCAAACAATACTCAATATCATCGCCAATCTGTTGGTGGCGAATAAATCTGTGCTGATTGTTTCCAACAATAACTCTGCAACAGAAAATGTTTTTGAAAAACTCAGTAAGAAGGGACTTGGATTTCTCGTTGCGCCATTGGGTAAACGGGAAAACAAAGAAGCTTTTGTGGCCAATCAGCCACCACTGAACGCGGAGCTACCATCATGGCGTAAAACTGCAATGGAATTGAACCGCGCCACATCTGAGGTCACTTCAAATCTTGAAAAGGTTGAAGCTGTTTTTGAGATGCAGGAAAGGCTTGCAATCTGCCGTCAGGAACTTGCTGAAGTCGAAATCGAGAAAACTCATTTTGAGCAGGAGCAAAATGGAAAGTTTAATGATAAGGACGTAAAAACTTCCTCCAATAAAATTCTTAATATTTTAGGTCAGATAAAGAATTATGTCATTAAATATCAAGATGATTCAAAGGGTTTTCTAAAAAGGCTCAAACAACTGTTTGACCGATTCAGCCTTGAACTGAGGCTACGACTTTTGATTGGAATCAAAGAGGAGTTGACATTGGGGGCGGTTCCGAAGATTATTACTCAGCTCGATTGGCTGTTCTATCTTCGTCGCATACAAGAACTGAAATCCGAAATCGGAGATATTGAGTCTAAACTGTCTCAACTTGATGCAAAGGCGTTGATGAAATCTTTGACTGACAACTCAATGTCAATACTGAAAGACTCGCTTTCTAAACGATATAAAAACGACCGAAAGATTATCGGCTCGGTAAAGGACATATTCAACGGAGGCGAATCTTTCTTGAAGGATTATCCGGTTGTATTGAGCACAACCTTCTCATCCAAATTGTGTTTCAACAGCGATACGCTTTTTGACTACGTAATAATGGATGAGGCTTCCCAGGTGGCGGTCGATACTGGATTCTTGGCTCTTACATGCGCAAAGAATGCTGTTATTGTCGGCGACACCATGCAGTTGCCAAACGTTGTCACCGAAGTAAATGCTGCGAAGTTGGATGAAATCCGCAGAATCTCATCAGTCCCGGATACATACGATGCCGCAAAACATAGTTTTCTCAGTTCTGTATTGGCAACAATTCCCAATGTGCCTGAGACACTGTTGAGGGAACATTACCGCTGCCATCCCGACATTATAAACTTCTGCAACCAAAAGTTTTACGGAGGGAATCTTCTAATTATGACACAACGTCATGACGATGAAAAGCACCTCCTTGCATTGAAAACCTCCGAAGGCCAGCACTGCCGAGGCCATTATAATCAGAGAGAAATTGATGCCGTAAAAATTGAGTTGATGCCCATGTTGCACAACCTTGCGGAAACCGGCATTATTGCGCCATACAATCGTCAGGTTGACCAGTTCCGCGCTCAAATCCCGGAGATTGAGGCTGCTACCGTCCATCAGTACCAAGGGCGAGAAAAAGACACGATAATAATGAGTGTCACTGACGACGTTATAAATGAGTTCGCAGACAATGCCAATCTGCTTAATGTTGCCGTTTCTCGTGCCAAGGATAAGTTTTGCCTTGTTGTCTCTGGTAATCCGCAGGAGTTAAAGGGCAACATCTACGACCTGTTAGGTTATATCGCATATCAGCAGGGGCTCGTCATTGAAAGCAAACTCCGTTCAATCTATGATTATCTTTTCTCTCAGATTGAAACAAACCGCAAGGTCACCAATAATGTTTCGGAATACGATTCTGAAAATCTTACATTTGAACTGATAGAAAAGATACGCACCTCGTATCCTCAATTATCGTATATCAAGGCTCTCTGTCATTACCCAATGCGGAGTCTGATTGGCGATGTTTTTGGACTTACCGAACGAGAGGCTCAATATGCAATGCACCCGTCGACGCATATAGACTTTCTGATTATTAACCGAGTAAGTAAACAACCATTGCTGGCTATTGAAACCGATGGCTTTAGTTTCCACAATGAAAAGACGAGGCAATTTCAACGCGATAGGCTGAAAGACCACATCCTTGAAATATATGGACTGCCTTTGCTCCGATTGTCAACTATCGGACATAGTGAAGAACAACGAATTGTAGAAGCATTATTAAATCTACATTAAGTGACTATTATGAAAGCATTGACGTATTTAGGTAAAGGGCGATTTGAGGTGACGGAGAAGGCGAAGCCGGTGGTTGTGGAGGCTACGGATGCTGTGTTGAGGGTGACTCTGAGCAGTATCTGCACCAGCGATTTGCATATCAAGCATGGGAGTGTGCCGAGGGCTGTGCCGGGCATTACTGTCGGACATGAGATGGTCGGCATGGTGGAGAGTGTTGGTGAAGCGGTCACTAAGGTGAAGTCGGGCGACCGTGTGGCGGTGAATGTGGAGACGTTTTGCGGTGAGTGTTTTTTCTGTCGGCATGGGTGGGTCAACAATTGCACTGACCCGAATGGCGGCTGGGCGCTTGGTTGCCGCATCGATGGCGGACAGACGGAGTTTATTCGTGTGCCGTTTGCCGACAATGGGCTGACCCGTATTCCGGATAATGTGAGCGATGAGCAGGCTCTGTTTGTCGGTGATATTCTTGCCACCGGGTATTGGGCTGCTAAGATTTCGGAGATTGGCCAAGAGGATACGGTGCTGATAATCGGCGCCGGACCAACCGGGCTTTGCACGTTGCAGTGCGTCCGGCTTTATAATCCGAAGAGGGTTATTGTCTGCGAAAAGGATGCGGTGCGTCAGGAGTTTGTCAAGAGGTATTATCCCGATGTGGTTGTCGTATCGCCGGAGGATTGTCTGGAGAAAACGCTCCAGCTTTCTGAACATGGTGGTGCTGACCGTGTGATTGAAGTTGCCGGAGCGGATGCCACATTCAAGTTGGCTTGGCAGGCGGCACGACCAAATGCAATTGTCACAGTTGTGGCTCTTTACGACAAGCCGCAGGTGTTGCCGCTGCCGGATATGTATGGCAAGAATCTGACGTTCAAGACTGGCGGCGTTGATGGTTGCGACTGCGATGAGATACTGAGGCTTATCTCAGAAGGCAAGATTGACACGACTCCCCTCATCACCCACACTTTCCCCTTCTCACAGATTGAGGAAGCCTACGACCTATTTGAAAACCGCCACGACAACGTTATTAAAGTGGCAATAAAAAACGATAATATAGATAACTATGGCAAAGAAGTTTGAGATACGGAATAGTACCGCTGAGTTTCTGATTTTCCAGATTGAAGGAAAGGAGGACGGAGTGCAGGTTGTGTACCGCGATGAGACTATCTGGTGCACGCAGAAGGCTATGGCGCAGTTGTTTGATTGTTCCACGGACAATATAGGGCTTCATCTTAAAAATATCTTCAAATCCGGTGAACTACAAGAAGATTCAGTTACCGAGAAATACTCGGCAACTGCCTCCGATGGCAAGAATTACTTGACAAAATTCTATAATCTCGATGCCATTATTTCTGTGGGTTATCGCGTGAACAGTACTCGGGCCACGCAATTCCGGCAGTGGTGTACGTTTGTATTGCGACAGTTTGCGATTCGCGGATATGTGATTGACAGAAAGCGGATGGAAAACGGTTCGTTTATCGGTGAGGATTATTTTGAGCACTTGTTGGCTGAGATTCGGGAAATCCGGCTCAGTGAACGGCGCTTTTACCAGAAACTCACTGATATTTATGCCACAAGTATTGACTATAACCACGATGCGCCGACTACACGCGCCTTCTTTAAGAAAGTGCAAAATAAAATGCACTATGCCGTGCATGGCCACACTGCCGCCGAACTGATTATTGACCGGGCCAATGCCGAGAAAGAACACATGGGACTGACCACTTGGGAGAATGCTCCTGACGGTAAAATCCTGAAGCCGGATGTCAGCATCGCCAAGAATTATCTCAAGGAATCCGAATTAGAGGATATGGGACGGATTGTCAACTCGTTCCTTGATTTGGCTGAGGATATGGCGAAACGACATATCCCCATGACTATGGAGGACTGGGCAAAGCGTATTGATAAATTCCTTGACCTTACAGACCGCACTATTCTTTCGGATGCCGGACACGTCACCGCCGAGCAAGCCAAGGAACACGCTGAAACCGAGTTTGAGAAATACCGCGTCATCCAGGACCGACTCTTCCAATCAGATTTCGACCGTTTCAACGGCGATAACCTCCTGCCGTTGGATTTCGACAAAGTGTAACATCGTCGGTGTAGTAACGGGCAGGAGGGTCAGTCAGATTTCGATGGCGGCGGAGTCGTTGAAGGTGGCGTGTTCACCAGTGAAGACGTAGCCGAGAGGGTTGCTGACGAGGTGGGTGTTGCCTATCATCAGGTCGGTTTGATGATGAGCGTGGCCGTAAATCCATGCATTGATTCTGCTGTCGGCGATGTAGTTCCCGAGTTCTGTGGCGAAAGCGACATTCAGCGGATCGCCGGAATAACGCTTGTCAATGGCTGCAAATGTCGGGAGATGATGTGTCACGACCACAATCTTTTCAGCATCGCTCGACTCAACGGCATTCTGTATGAAAGCGAAGTCCTTTTCAAACTCTTCTGTAATATCCTTGGCTGTGAGTCGATGATGGTTGTATAGAATTTGGCGATAATCGTTCATCCCGGACTGTACCACCATTTCATCAACGGGCGAGATTCTTGACCAGAGAGTTGAGAGGATAAAGTCGGTATCGTCTATCCGCACGACTTTATTGTGGTAGTAGCCGACATTCGGGAGAAACATCTTCCGCCAACTTTCACCCATCGATGCAATGTCGCCATTGTTGTAAAACTCATGGTTTCCGGCTACCATCAGAACCTGCCGATAGCTCTCTGACATCCATTTCCACAAGCGCAAGTGCTCCACGTTCTTATCCACAAGATAGCCCACATCCCCGGCAATAACGAGAATGTCTCCGGCAACCTCAATCGCTGGGTCTTTAGCATTCATCATCCGTAGATTCTCATGAAACTCCAGATGCAGGTCAGAGCAATATTGAATTTTCATTTCTGTAATTTTTTCCAGTAAGGAGCTATAAAATTTCTAATAGTCCCCATGACTGCATCCAAATCAACGTGCTTGATATCTTCCAACTTGCTTCTGTAACTATTCCATCTTTGTGCAACCAATGGATTCTTTACGAATTCATCGGAAAACAACTGGTGATTGGGAGTATATTCAGTTTTGCGATTTTCAAATGTCGCATAAATGGCCGACATGAGATCATCTTCATTAAATTGATGCTTTAAGATAATGCGATATAGGTCGTAGTAATCTTTCATCCTGCTATTGGTATCTCCCCGCTCAATCATTGTCTGAAACTTTTCGGCCACTACAGTTTCAAGTGAATACGCAATCAATTCAGGAGCCTTCATCTCTGAGAATATAACTGGATACTCCATAGACAAGGGTCGTGGCTTAATGACATCGCCAAAGCCGATGTCAAATGTCAATTCCTTCACCACTGTATCAAGATGAGCCTCTACAGTAATCCTGACACCGGGATATTTCTTCTCAACAGCAATGTCGGAAGCATCAATACTGTCTGCGATAAACACCACACCATCGTCTTCCACGGTTATTTCTGCAATCTCTTTGAATGCATCTATTATCGATGACTTGTCATTACTTATCCCAGTGCCTATAAAGTCAATATCCAAAGTGGGACGAGGCAGAAATTCATCGAATGCATATAGCAACGCTCCTCCTTTGAGGATGAATTTTCTACTATATGGACTCATGGAAAGACGTCGCAGAAAACCTTCTTGCATATAACGAACCAATAGTTGCTGGTAGCGTCGGTTGTTGTGGTCGCTTGCATTCAACAGTCTCGCCTTGATTGAATGCCCTATATTTTTTGCCATTACAATTTCACGTTTAGGTAGGTTGACAGCGTATTGAACACTCTAAGTTTCTTTGCGTATTCTGAGAGTAGATACAGATTTCTGTGCTCGTACTTGAGATATGCATCAAGGATCTCAGCCATTACATCGATTCCTATCTTATTGCGGTATTTAATCGCATCGCAAACACATCGTTCACGATTATATATATTTATTTTTATTCCCTCTATTTCTTCCTGTATTACTCCAATACCGAGTATGGAATCGGATTGATAGACAAGTTTTATGTCCAACATATCCGGGACTTTCACCCCCCGTTTTCGATTGATGGCAACATAAAACGCATCCGGGATCTGAGTAGTCATGTGATAAATGTGCCATGCGGAATAGAGACAAATAATGCCTCCAGGAATGATTTTTTCAATGTCGATCATTCCTCCAGTCAAGCTGTCTATAGTTCCGTATACGCCGTTCCGAATCTTAATCAGATTGCCGTCGCGAGCTTCTTGAAGCAATGCGCGATAGGTCATCTCATCAGTTCTCTCGGCCTTTATAAAATGGTTCATTTAGTCCTTATATTAATTCCATTCACAAAATTACGGCATATTTCCGAATTTGCCAAATGTTTGTGAATAAAACCACATTGTAAAATCATCATTTCATGTTTGGGCATTAGGCAGTCTATTTCCTATTTTTGTAGAATTCTACAATTTTTGGCTCAAATTTTAGAGAAGTATGGTATTTTCCAGCTCAATCTGAGCCGATTTTACGTGGATTTTTACTAACTTTGAACTGATAAAAGAATCTGAACCAACTTCTTTTCGCGATCACAAGCCAGTTCTGATACACTAAGCTACAGATGAAGATAACAGAAAAAGAATATGAAGCGGCACTCAAAAGAATTGATGAACTGCTGCCACTGGTGACTGATGATACTCCCGATAGCGACCCCAACCTAATTGAATTGTTGAAGGTCTCAAATATCGTTGAGGAGTACGAAGAGGTGCATTATCCTATCCCGGAGATACAACAATCAGATGATTAACAGCGTTAAAGATAGCAAATCAGTTGGCTGTCTGCCGGAAATTTATTAACTTCGCATAAGGTCAACGACCGCGTATCCGGCATAGGTGCCGCGTATGTCTTTGAGTCCGCAAAACGACCGCAGAAACACCCCGGCAGAGCCATTTGTACGGCTCTTGTACGGTTTGGATTTACACTGTGTTGTAAATCAGCATTTTAACCGTTTCTGCATCGGGGGTGACTTATGCTAAAGTAAATAATAATTTGGAAACTAATGGTTGCGGTTTTTAGTGTTTTTTTACACCATCTCCTGAAAAATTCGTAAATTTGCAAAAAAGAATAACTCAATATCATGGGAAAGACCATAACCACATACTTGATAGACGGGACACCGCAGGGGCCCCGCATGGTATATGTCAGCAACAAGAATTGCATGGCAATCGTAGTGCCGCGTTCCAAAATGGCTGACATCCTTAACCGCAAGGAACTCCAAAAATATGCGCTCTATATCCTCTTGGGTGAGTCTGATGAAGGGGAACCTAAAGCATATATTGGTGAGACCAATAATTTCAGCAAGCGCATAAAAGACCATGAGCAAAAGAAAGGTTTTTGGTCAAAGGCTCTGGTATTCATTTCGCAGAATGAGTCACAGATAGATAAAGCAGACGTTCTTTATCTTGAGGCAAAAGCTATCGACTTAGCGCTGCATAACAAGCAGTATCTACTTGACGAGAACAAGCAAAATCCTGATCTCCCGGTTCTTCCGGAACATAAGCGAGATCCTGATGACGAATTTTTTGAGGACATTGTATTCCTTGCATCCTTTATCGGATGTAATATCTTCGAAGAGTCTGAACATAAGACCAATAAACATCAAATTTCCATCTTTCTTGCCGGACGTGGGGCCGCTGCGAGAGGCGTTTACGATGACAATGGCTTGACTATTCTGGCCGGTAGCGTAATAGCCAACAGTTGCACCAATTCATGCCCTTCCCCTGAAAAGAGAATGAAGCAGATAGAAGAACTCACAGAATATGTTGACGGGAAACACTTGCTTAAACTCAACAAGAGATTTGATAGTCCAAGCGCAGCGTCAGTATTCTGTCTCGGTCGAAGTTCAAACGGATGGCAAGACTGGCACAATGCCAATGGAACACCACTGAAATCATTGTTGAATACGACTGATAAATAATCGTATATAACAATCAAAATGTCACGTAATAAAAGTAACCGATGCTTATATAAGGCAGATTTCAAATCATTTATTGAATCCGATCCTTTTTCTATTCTGGGGTGCATCCACAATGCTTTTCACGCACCGGCATTGACAACGACTGATGAGGCATGGATTGGTGAAATCGATCTCTTGCAGAAAGTTCTTCTCCCATGGAAAAATGAGGAAGCGGAGATAATCTTTGAGTATGATATTCCGCGTCTTGGAAAAAGAATCGACGTGGTTTTGCTTCTACGAGGAATAATATTTTGCCTCGAATTCAAGATTGGTCAAAAGGATGCTTTGCAATCTGATGTGGAGCAAGTGATGGACTATGCTCTTGATTTGAAAAATTTTCATCGTTACAGCCATGAGCGTATTATCGTGCCTATCTTGATTCCGACGAATCATAAAACCTCCTCAAATTCTTTTGAACCTTCAGTATATAACGACTCTATTTACAATCCTCTTATTACTGGTGCTAATGGATTGCAGAATCTGATAAATGAGGTTTTACAACATGCCGGGGCAAATACCCAAGGTACAATAAAAGATTGGGTTATTAGTCCGTATACCCCTACACCGACCATTATTGAGGCAGCTCGTTCTCTCTACGAAAACCATTCCGTAGAAGATATAACCCGACATGAAGCAGACAAAGTAACGACTGATGCAACGATAGACTACATACTCGACATAATTAACAAGTCAAAGAAGAACGGAGAAAAAAGCATCTGTTTTGTTACCGGAGTACCTGGTGCAGGAAAAACATTAGTCGGCCTTGATGTCGCTGTCAAGCAGTCTTATCAAGAAGATGGAACATTCAACGAGGATGACGGTGCCGTGTATCTTTCCGGCAACGGTCCACTTGTTGCTGTGTTAACAGAAGCACTTGCGCGCGACAATTACAAGAAATCTAAAAACAAAGGCGAGGATAGAAAACTCTCCGACTCGCGCCGGGAAGTAAGCAAGTTTATTCAAATCATTCACCGATATAGAGACAATATGCTTGCTAAAATCAAGAATCCGGTGGTTGATGGTAAACTCGAAATCGATCCTCAACAGGCTGTAAAACTCGAACAAAGCGGTTATGGCGAAGTTGAGCACGTTGCCATATTTGATGAAGCTCAGCGAGCCTGGACTCACAAACGGATTGCCGACTACCTAAAACGGGGTGGAACATACGGTAATAAGCTAAAAGTTCCGAATTTCCCAATGTCGGAGGCCGCATTTCTGATTTGGTCACTTGATCAACGAGAGGACTGGGCTACTATTGTGTGCCTTATTGGAGGCGGCCAGGAAATCAATACAGGCGAAGCGGGCATATCGGAATGGATTACAGCGCTCAATAATCACTTCCCGTATTGGAAAGTCTACATTTCCGATAAATTGACAGAACCGGAATATGCAGAAGGCAAGGTAAATGAATTACTTAAGTATAATTCTAATGTTGAGTATTCCGACCGGCTACATCTTGGAGTAAGTCTCCGATCCTTCAGAGCCGAAAGATTATCCGCGTTTGTACACTCTCTCCTGTCATTTAATCCAGACTCAGAAGAATTGTATAAGAATGTTGTTAGCCATCATTATCCAATCGTACTGACCCGTAGCATGGATAAAGCTCGAGCGTGGCTAAGACAGCAAGCCAGAGGCACACAACAAACCGGCATACTGATCTCAAAAGTTTCAGCCCGTTTCAAACCGTTAGCTGTACATGTCTTGCCTCAAAGCGAAGATAACGCCATGCATTGGTTTCTTGAGGATAAAACCGATGTGAGATCTTCAAACTATCTCGAAGAAGCTGCTACAGAAATACAAGTCCAAGGTCTTGAGGTAGATTATGCCTGTATTTTATGGGATGCAGACATGCGCTATGACAATGGCAAATGGTCATTCTGGAAATTCAACGGTAAAACACAATGGATTCCAGAAAAGAATATTGAGACACAAAAATACATGCTCAATGCCTACCGCGTTCTCCTTACACGAGCGCGTCAAGGGATGGTAATATGTGTGCCCGAAGGAAATAGCAACAAAACACCAGAAGGCTTTCCGGAAGATTCAACACGCCAACCTCTTTATTATAATTCTACATACGAGTATTTTAAAAGTATAGGTTTAACCGAAATATAGTAGAGAAATATTAGTTTCATAAGTATCTGATTTGAAGAGAAAATACATAAAAAGCATGGACTCTTCGTATTATCAAATTGTTGACCAAAGATTCGCTTTGTTTTATGAAAAATTTTATGAGAAAAAGAATTTTCTTTTGGATTGGGGCGGTAATGGTGGTTATCGTCGGTGCTATGGTTGTTTGTGACCGGATGGTTTACTATACAGCCAAGAATCGTCTTTATGATAAGGTGGAGGATGTGCCGCACCGAAAGGTGGGGCTTGTGCTCGGCACATCGCCTGTCTCTGCCTGGAACGGCCGGAGGAACTATTACTTCGACCATCGCGTAAAGTCTGCCGCCGATCTGTATAAGGCAGGTAAGGTTGACTGGCTTGTGGTGAGTGGCGGCGATTATCGTAACACGGAAAACGGCTATGACGAGCCGGTGGCCATGCGCGACTCTTTGATGAAGCAGGGTGTTGATTCCGTACGCATTATCCTGGACTATGACGGTACGCGTACACTCAATTCCATATCCAAGATGCGTGATGTCTATCGTCAGGACTCGATAACAATCATATCGCAGGAATATCATAATGAACGAGCCTTGTATCAGGCTAAGCACCTTGGCATAGATGCCATCGGCTTCAACGCCATCACTCCCGGGCGGCGCACATCCTGGTGGCGTAACCGTGGACGTGAAGTCCTTGCCCGAGTCAAGCTTTTCATTGACATTGTGAGAGGGTTGCAGCCTGACATCAAGGAGTCTATGGTCAGCGACTTCACCAAGCCGAAATCCGGCTTCATGTCGGAGTCTCATATCAAAACCGGATATGGAGACTTGATTTGTCTAAAGCCTGATATGGGGCGTTTGACCATGGATATGGTCTGTGGCGAGATTCCATCGGCCGATAACGATTCAATTGTGCTGGCATTTGCCGGGGCATTCACCGGAACGATGTTCGACAAGGGGCATTTCAATATAGCGGGAGATCATGTGTCAGGAGGAGTCCGATTCAAAGGATATGGTTGCAAACGGAATACAGGAGCCTTCACATGGTCGCCGGTTTCCGGAGCAAGGTTTGTGTATAATAATCACAGCCCGGCATTGGATAAAGCGGCGGCGGAAGGCGGCATGGGCTTTACTCAGGAAATGATGATTCATGACGGGAAAGCGGTGACAACAACACGTTCCTTGGGAAATAAGAATGTATTCCGAGCCTTATGTCAGGATTCAGATGGAGAGCTGGCGTTATATGAAAGCCAGGGCATCGTGACCTTCGGTAATTTCATAGAGGCGTTGCTTTCGCAGGGAGTGAGAGAAGCGCTTTATACAGACATGGGACAAGGATGGAACTACTGCTTTTACCGCCTTAACGTCGACGAAAACTCTCCCAAGTATCTTCACAGTCAACCACTCCCTTACGCCTCCAATTTCATAATCCTCAAAATAAAATAAAGCACAATAAACTTCGGACGTAACTCCATCTTTCCGGTTTTATCGGTCCGTATCCACGGCTAAGTAGAGATATGCCTTCGGTATAACTTCACCGGTAGACCTGCCGAGTCATAATAAAACATCAGATGGCATTGTTATACAGTTATGGCAGATGAGATGACACCCGAGCAGCGAAGCCGTTGTATGGCGGCAATCAAGGGTAAAGATACCAAGCCGGAGATGATTGTGCGGAAGTATCTTTTCTCACGTGGTCTGCGTTACCGTGTCAACAACTGCAAGTTGCCCGGTTCGCCCGACATTGTACTTAAAAAGTACAAGACGGTTGTTTTCATAGACGGCTGCTTCTGGCATGGCCACGAAGGATGCAAGTACTACCGTTTGCCTAAAACCAATGTCGATTTCTGGCGGCACAAGATAGCGATGAACATGGCCCGTGACTATGCCAACAACGTAGACCTCCGCATAGCCGGATGGAGAGTGATACGCGTATGGGAGTGCGCGGTCAAGACCAAGGCGCTACGGGAGGAGTCGCTCGAACTGCTCTATCAAAAAATAGTCGGTCCAACCCGGAAGCCAATCAGTTATGCCCCCGCGCCCGACAATACCCTGATAGCAGCTGAACCGACCGAGTCATATGGACATAAAACAGACATTAGATATGGGGGGAATAAATGACTTTGGTCCGGGGCCGCGGGAGCTGTTGGTTGATGAGGCGGAGGCGCGTCGCAGGCTCGGGCTGATGCTTGGCGATAAGTTGTTGCGCTTCAATCCTTATTCGGTAGATGACCGGACGCTCATGGATTGTGTGTTGCGTGCCAGGTGGCTACAGTTTCCCTCTCTCACGCAGATGGTTATTGTGCATTTCGGTGAAATAATTTACAGACCTTCAGGCAAAGCGGCCGATTATGTAAATGTGAGCATAGGCAATGATCCGGCCGTTATCATGCTGCCGGTAAAAAATCTAATCTCACCATCTACTTATCTGGCGACATTTCAGCCCATACGCGTACAGCTAAATGACCGCAACATAACTTCACTCGCCATGGTGGAATCTATGCAGGGCAAAAGCTATTTTGTGAGTCATATGCTTCCGGCCAGGACCTCAAACGGCGATATGCACCCGGCCTGCAGATTTTACAGTCTGCGCGGCAGTCTCTCCAACCGGGCGGAACAGATACGCCGGAGAATGATTCAATCCAAACTGGTGATGCTCGAAGAGGTCATCAGGCATCCCTATTGCAGGCATTACCTGAGTTGCCGCCGCAACCTGTTCGACTACATGACACCTATTCGTTTGGCAATGGAAAAAATTACCGGATTTTCCGATTCATGAAGAAACGGGAAATCCGGTATAAGTTTAGGTTGTAAAGAGTAAAATATTGGGCAATCGTCTCGCGAAGTGTGCAGAGGGTGCGGGTTACATCTGCTCGTAGTCTTTGGCGAGGCCGCCGGTGCCGGTCTCTTTGTAGAGAGAGGGGAGGTCGTGGCCCGTCTCTTTCATGACCTTGACCAGTTTGTCAAAGCTCACGCGGTGCACTCCGTCGGTGAAGCTGGCGTAGATGTTGGCGTCGAGTGCGCGGGCTGCGGCATAGGCGTTGCGCTCTATGCATGGAATCTGGACAAGCCCGCACACCGGGTCGCATGTCATGCCGAGGTGATGCTCAAGACCCATCTCGGCCGCATACTCAATCTGCGCCGCGCTGCCGCCGAAGAGCTGGCTCGCCGCCGCCGCCGCCATGGCACACGCCACGCCGACCTCTCCCTGGCATCCGACATCGGCTCCCGATATGCTGGCGTTATGCTTCACGATGTTGCCCACCAGTCCGGCCGTGGCAAGGGCATGAAGCATCTGCTCCTCCGAGAAATTGCGGCTCTTCCAAAGATGATATAGCACCCCGGGCACCACGCCGCTCGAACCGCATGTGGGGGCAGTGACGATTACACCTCCCGAAGCGTTCTCCTCGCTCACGGCGAGTGCGTAGGCGAACACCAGACCGCGGCTCTTCAGATTGTCGCGGTAGCCTCCGGCCTTGACGTAATAGTTCAGGGCCTTGCGTTTCAGATTGAGGGGCCCCGGCAGACGTCCGTCGCGGTTGATGCCACGTTCAACGGCCGCTTTCATCGCCTCCCACACCTCTCGCAGGAAGTCGTTGATGCCTGGACCCTCGCAATGCTCCACATACTCCCAGTAGCAGTGTCCAGTGCGTTCGCAGTGGTTCATGATCTCGGTCATGGAGTTCATGTTGTAGATCTCACCGCTGGTCTCATGCTTCAGACCTTCGTACTCAAGCGCGCCGCCCCCTACGGAATATACGGTCCACTCATCCTCCGGAAATCCGGCCGAGTTGAGCGTGGCGAACTTCATGCCGTTCGGGTGATAGGGGAGGAAGATGTCCGGTTTCCATACGATGTTGACCGGCACTCCGGCTTTGGAAAGCACGTCGAGTATGGCGTCGTCGGTCATGTGTCCTTTGCCCGTCGCGGCCAGACTGCCATAGAGCGTCACCTCAAATGCCTTCGCGCCCGGGTTGCGCTCCAGATAAATCTCTGCGGCCTTGCGCGGGCCCATGGTGTGGGACGACGACGGCCCTGTGCCTATACGGTATAATTCTCTTATTGATTTCATGATTCAGCATTGACGACGCACCGACGTGCGTCCCTGTTTTTATGTAAAGAAATAATACGCGATGATGACCGCCGCCACGGCTCCCGCTATGTCGGCGAGCAGAGCGTAACCGGCTGCATAACGCGTTTTGGACACTCCCACCGAACCGAAATACACGGCCAGGATGTAGAATGTCGTATCAGTAGAACCACGGACAGCCGCCGCAAGTTTGCTGACAAACGCGTCGGGGCCGTTGGCTTTCATCACGTCGAGCATCATGGCGCAGCTTCCGCTTCCGCTGAGTGGCTTCATGAGCATGGTCGGCAATGCTCCGACCCATTGCGTGTCGAAACCGAGCCAGCCTACTAACCCTTCCACCCACGAGGTAAAGATGTCCAGGGCACCCGAGGCGCGGAACATACCTATCGCCACGAGTATGGCCACCAGATAGGGAATGATCATGACAGCAGTCTTGAATCCCTCTTTGGCACCCTCGATAAACACGTCGTAGACCCGTATCTTGCGCCTCACGCCGGCGAATATGAAGGCGATTATCACGCAGAATAGTATGACGTTGGCCGCGAATGTGCTGTACAGCTGTACCTTGTCGGCCGGAAGCCTGCTCACCCCCCATGTGACCAGTGCCACGAATGCCGCTATGCCCGCGAGCCAGCCGCAGATCACCCGGTCCATCCGTATGCGCTGCTTCAGGCAGAGAGCCGAGAGGCCGACGAGTGTCGCGATGGCCGTGGCAATCAGAATCGGTATGAAGATGTCGGTCGGGTTGGCCGCGCCTCCCTGAGCCCTGTACATCATGATGCTGATCGGGATCAGACAGAGTCCGGAGCTGTTGAGCACCAGGAACATTATCATCGCGTCGGTCGCCGTGTCCTTCTTCGGGTTGAGCGTCTGCATCTCCTGCATGGCGCGCAGTCCCATCGGAGTCGCGGCGTTGTCGAGTCCGAGCATGTTGGCCGAGATATTCATGAATATCGCTCCCATGGCCGGATGTCCCTTCGGAATTCCGGGGAACAGCCGTGAGAAAAACGGGCTTATGAGGCGTCCGAAAAACTCGATCACGCCTCCTCGCTCACCAATCTTCATGATGCCGAGCCACAGGGTCAGCACGCCGGTCAGCCCTAACGAGACCTCGAAGGCGAAAGCCGCCTGGTCGAACGACGCGTTCATCACGTCGCTCCACACCTGCAGGTCGCCGTCAACGAGCGTGCGCCCCGCCGCCATCAGGAATGCGATTACGAGAAACGCAATCCAGATCCAGTTGAGAACCATCTTCTTTGGCGGCTCAGAACTTGCGGATACCCATTATCTCGCGCACCTCGCGGAGAGTCTGCGACGCCGCCTCGCGTGCGCGTTCGGCACCCTGACGCACCACGCGCGACAGATACTCGTCGTTGTTGCGTATGTCGAGTATGCGCTCGCGGATAGGTAGCGTTATTTTCAGAATATCCTCCGCAAGCTGTTTCTTCAGGTCTCCGTAGCGGATTGAGCAGTCGGCATATGCGTTGCGGAAGTGCTCCAGTGTGTCGGGAGTCGATACAAGCTCCATCAGAGTGAAGAGGTTGTTGATCGGCTCGCTCACGGGTGAGTTTGGTTCCTTGGGGCCTTCGTCGGTCACGGCACGCATCACCTTCTTGCGGAGCGTCTTCTCGTCGTCGATGAGGTAGATGCAGTTGCCCTCGCTCTTGCCCATCTTGCCTGAGCCGTCAAGTCCCGGAACCTTCACCGCGTGGCCGCCGAAGTTGAAGTTTACCGGCTCGCCGAAGTACGGAGTCTTGTAGAACGAGTTGAAACGGCGTGCGAAACGGCGGGTGAGTTCCAGATGCTGTTCCTGATCTTTACCAACGGGCACGAAGTCAGCATGGTGGATAAGTATATCCACTGCCATGAGAGTGGGGTAGGTGAGGAGTCCGGCGTTTACGCGCTGGTTCGTCTGATTGCCGATAATCTGCTTCTCGATACCTTCGTCGTCAGCCTCGTTCTCTACGGAACCCTCCTGGCCGTTGGACGGGCCGGTGCTGATGCCGAGAGCCTTGCGTGCCTTGTCCTTGAACGAAGCCGTGCGCATCAGCTCTCCGATGCCTACGTGCATGTTCATGAGCAGGTACATCTCTGAAATCTCGGGAACGTCGCTCTGCACATATATGGTGTTCTTCTCCGGGTCGAGACCGGCTGCGAGATACTCGGCCAGGATGTCCTTCACATTCTCGTGGAGCATCTTGGGGTCGGGGTGGGTGGTGAGTGCGTGGAGGTCGGCCACGAAGTAGCGGCAGTCATAGTCGTCCTGCATACGCACGAACTTGCTCAACGCGCCGAAGTAATTGCCGAGATGGAGATTTCCGGTGGCACGGATGCCGCTGAGCACCACTTTTTTGCCGTCGCGTCTGCGGGGGTTGCCCGCATTTATGTTTTCGCTCATAATATCATTTTTGTTATGTCGCGGTGTAGGGACGCACGGTCCGTGCGTCCGCAGGCATGGTACCCTCCATAAATTACCGGACGCACGGGCCGTGCGTCCCTACACCGTCAATCGGTTATTAAAATGCAAATTTACAAAAAAATATTCATTGTAGTGTCAGCAGTGAGGATTTACGCGCATAAAAAATGTCCCCAAGCTTCGGCATGGGGACATAAGTATTAGTGAAAGTAGGTTAGGGTTGATTCCTGTTTCACCTTCGGTAGCGGCTTGTGGTGCCGCAGGGAGATGTTTCTTATTTCAGCTCAAGGGGAGTGTAGGGCAGGTCGAATGCCTCGGCCACAGCCTTGAATGTGATCTTGCCGTCAACGACGTTCACACCGTCGGCCAGACCCGCGTCGCGCTTGCAAGCCTCGACCCAGCCGAGGTCGGCCAGACGCACTGCGTAAGGCATTGTGGCGTTGGTCAGGGCGAGTGTCGAGGTGTAGGGCACCGCGCCGGGGATGTTGGCCACTGCATACTGCACCACGCCGTCTACGAGGTAAGTCGGCTCCGAGTGGGTGGTGGGGTGGGTTGTCTCGAAGCAACCGCCCTGGTCAACGGCAACGTCAACCATCACGGAACCCGGACGCATCAGCTTGACCATGTCGGCGGTGATGAGGTGCGGAGTCTTGGCACCGGGCACGAGCACTGAACCTACCACGAGGTCGGTTGTCGGAAGTTCCTGCTCGATGTTGTGGCGTGAAGAATAGAGAGTCTTGACGTTCTTGGGCATGACGTCAGCGCAGTGACGGAGCACGTTGAGGTTCACGTCGGTGATTGTAACCTCTGCGCCGAGACCGGCTGCCATGAGTGCTGCGTTGCGTCCTACCACACCGGCACCGAGCACGAGCACGCGTGCGGGCTTCACACCCGGCACACCGCCCATCAGCACGCCGCGTCCGCCCTGGGGCTTCTCAAGGAAGCGTGCACCTTCCTGGATTGACATGCGGCCGGCAACCTCGCTCATGGGGATGAGCAGCGGCAGACGGTGGTCGCGGTCAGTCACAGTCTCGTATGCGATGCAGGTCGCGCCGCTCTCAAGCATTGCGTCGAGGAGCGCGCGGTCTGATGCGAAGTGGAAATATGTGAAGAGGAGCTGACCCTTGCGGATGAGCTTGTATTCGGGAGCGATCGGTTCCTTGACCTTGATGATCATGTCGGCGGTGGCGTAAACATCCTCGATGGTGGGGAGGATAGTTGCGCCGGCGGCGATATATTCCTCATCAGAGAATCCGCTGCCTTCACCTGCTGTGTGCTGCACATAGAGAGTGTGGCCGTGGCCTACAAGTTCCTTTACACCGGCGGGAGTTGCGCCAACGCGGTTCTCATTGTTTTTAATTTCTTTTGGAATTCCGATTTTCATAATGTATTAGATTTTGAGTTGTTCGTTTTCATGGTCGGGGGTTCTGCGGCGGAGTTGTCAACGGCCTTGGAACCGATTCCGCGCCAAATTTACAATATTACTGGCAAACTGCAATCGTCCCGCCATATGTTTTTCAGCATAAAACCGATTTTTTTGACTCCGAACATAAACCTCCGCCCCGCAAGCCTAAACTGCCTCCCCGTTCCGCGCAGGTACATCCGTCAGACCAATCCCGGTTTATCCAACAGGCTTTAGGTTTTAGGCGTTAGGCTATAGAATTCAGATTTAGGTGTATCAGACACGTCAAAGCCGCGATAGCGGCGGCACGGCGGTAGGCACGGGTGAAAACGGGGCTTGTCCCCGTTTTCACCCGTGTAAATAGAGATAATATTTTATATC
>OFGZ01000243.1_pt1 | contig 50894 bp, 56 predicted proteins | sample 1521871 | NCBI WGS metagenome assembly OFGZ01 (sample SAMEA3504091, study PRJEB24116) | mouse gut metagenome | biome: mouse gut; feature: mouse-associated habitat; material: faeces | place: Denmark | collected 2011
CTCCTAATTGTTTACCAGTAACCACTGAGCAATCTCTCCAGTGCCCCGCCCCCACCTAGCCTCCTTTTTATTTTTTAATTTAACAACTTTGTGCAATACTAATTATTTGCCGCACTTTTCAAAAAACAAATCAGCGCCCTGCATATCTCTGCGAACCCCCAATTCCCCTTCGCTCTTTTTGTAATCTGCAAAAAGATACTCGTCCGTTACGCCCAAAAGAAAATCGGTTGAACACTCGAAAAATTTTGCAAGCCTTAAAACGTAAGTTATTTTAGGTTCGGAAACGCCGTTCTCCCATTTACATACGGCAGCGTCGCTTACGCCTATTTTTAAGCCGAGTTCCTTCATAGAAAGCCCCCGCTCTTCCCTTAATTCTTTAAGTCTGTCCTTAAATTCCTGCATATATCTTCCGTCTTTTTATTGACATTTTACTAACTTTTATTAGTTTTTCTGTTGACATTAACGAAAGTTAATGGTAAAATCAATTTCGTTAAAGAAAGTTAATAAAAGAGAAGCACGGGATGACATATGAAAGTTAAATTCAAGTTTGCTGCAACTGTTTTAGCCGCGGTATTATTGGGCGTAACACCTATCGCAGGCTGTATTAACGATGCCCCGAAAAATTTTACCATACAGTACACGGACGATAACGGAACGCATCAGCTGATGGTAACGGGCGGCGAGAGCTACGTTTTGGAAAGCGTGCCCCAACGAACGGGCTACGATTTTTTAGGACTTTTCGACCAGATTGAAGGCGGAAAGCAATATATAACGGCGCAGGGTAATTCTCTTGCGGTTTTCAACAATAACTCAAATATAGTGCTGTTCCCTCAGTGGAAAGCCAGACAGTACAGCGTAATTTTGGATTATGCGGGCGCGGAAGTTACTGCAAGCCGCGAATACAAAGTTGAGTATAACGGCAAACTGCCCGAGTTGCCGCTCAACTTAAAATCGCCGCACAAAGAGTTCTGCGGGTGGTACACCCAAGAAAATTGCGAAGGCATACAGGTCTGCGACAAATTCGGGCTTATACCCGTAGTTTCCGAAATAAACGAAAGCAACTTTGACATTAGCGGCGAAAACAACCGTATAAATTTATACGCAGGTTTTAAAGCGGCAACATACACGGTGGTTTTGAATTTTGACAACGGACTTACGGCGGAAACGGTAAAAGTTCCTTACGACACTCCCGTTAAAAATTTGATTTACAACACGCGCAACTCCCGCGGAGAAGGTGTTTTGTTTTGGAAACGCTCCCCCGATGACGTAACGCCGTTTACGGGCAATATAGTTGAAAGCACCGCGCTTTATGCCGCCGAATGGGCAACCACAATAGAATTTGACACCGACGGCGGCGAACGCCTTGCCCCTTTGGTTGCAAGACCGGGCGCACAAATTTCACTGCCCGCACCGCAGAGAGACCTTTATAATTTTGTAAATTGGGAAAAACCTGACGGAAGCGCGGCGGAGTTTGCCGTAATGCCGCAATCAAATACCACGCTTAAAGCGGTATGGAAACCTAAAATTGTTTTTGACAGCAACGGCGGCGAAGAGATAACCGATATTTGCGATAAAAGCGGAACGCTTATTTCTTTACCCAAACCGTTAAGAGAAGGCTACGTATTCGGCGGCTGGTATACGCCCGATAAACAACTTTACACCTCGCGCAAAATGCCCGCCGTTGGCACGCGGTTAAAAGCCGGCTGGTATAAGCAAAAGACGAAAATAAAAACTTTTTTGGATAAAAACAGTTTCAGCGAAGTTATTTATTGGCAAACGCCGGCTATCAAATATACGCTTAACTTTAAAGAAGAAGCGCCGGAAGTAGATTGGGATAAATCAGTTTATGTTTCAGTCGATTTTCACGCTGAAATGAAACATATAATGGCAAAAATCCGTGGCAATGAAGAAAAAATTATTTATGAAAATCCAAATTCAACGGACATATACGCATCAAAAGAACATTTCTATTTTTATAATCAAACTCAAATTAGCGATGCCTATTATATGGACAAAGTTTTGGCAGACCACGGCAATGGTAAAATAAACACGACATATACAACAACAAATTTCAGTGCTTCTTTGGAAGTGAATGGCGGAATAGCTTATATTGCACTCGGCGCGGATAAGTATATGCGAAGTAAAGCTAATGAAACTATCTATATTGAGTATTATATCACTGGTTGGAGAATGACAAATTTCTGGGCGGAAATACACTACCCCGAAACATCGAAATTATATCTTTAACCAATTAGCGGCGGCAAAATTGCCCGCCGCCACTCTTTTTATTTTTAACCCGTCAATTTTCAGCCGTTTAACATTGCTTTAAACTGCTCTTCGTCTATTACTTTAACGCCTAACTTTTCCGCCTTTGCAAGCTTACTGCCCGCCGCCTCCCCCGCTATTACAAGCGTCGTTTTAGAAGTTACCGTGCTTTGGCAAACTCCGCCGTTTTCCTCTATTATTTTTTGCGCCTGACTGCGGGTAAAATCAGCCAGCGACCCCGTTAAAACCACCGATTGCCCCGCGAATATGCCCGAAGCAACGGCATTTGCCCGCTCCTTTATGCGCACCTCTTTAAGTAGCGCTTCAACTTCGCTTGCGTTGTAGCTATCGCCAAACCAACCGACTATTGCACGGGCGGTTATTTCGCCTATATCGTTTAAATTTACAAGCTCTTCCTCGGTTGCCGCGCGCAGACTTTCCATACTGCCGAAGTGCTCGGCAAGGGCTTTGGAAGCCACCTTACCCACTCCGTCCACGCCCAGCGCAAAAATTAGCGCGTCAAGCGTTACGTTTCTGCTCTTTTCAATCGCGGCAAGCAGATTGTTCACCTTTTTTTCCTTAAATCCTTCCAACTTGCCCAAATCTTCGGCGGTAAGAGAATAAATAGCCGAAGCCCTTTGCACCCCCAAAGTATCGTGCATTGCCGTTGCGGTGGCTTCCGAAAAACCGTCTATATCCATTGCCCCCTTGCTTGCAAAGTGAGCGAGCGTAGCCACAATTCTCGGCTTGCAAAGCCTGTTTGTGCAAAACAGATTTGCGCCCGTTTCGGTAAGCTGTTGCCCGCAGAAAGGACATACTTCGGGCTTGACTACGTCTATACTGTTTTCGGCGTGCCCCACGCAACCCAAAATTTCGGGTATTACCTCGTTAGAGCGGCGGATAAGCACGCGGCTGTTGATTTTTACGTCCTTTTTTGCAATGTCGCCAAGGTTATTCAGCGTTGCCTTGCGCACGGTTGCGCCGCCCAAATCTACGGGCTCCACTTCGGCAAGCGGGGTAAGTTTGCCCGTTCTGCCAACCTGCCAGCGCACGTCCTTTACAACCGTTTCGGCTTCCTCCGCCTCGAACTTGTACGCCATAGCCCAGCGGGGAAACTTATCCGTATAACCCATTTCTTCGCGGGCGGTACAGTCGTTAAGCTTTATTACCGCGCCGTCCGTCAACACGTCCAGACTCTTGCGCCCAACCTCTATTTCCTCTATTGCGGAAATAACCTCTTCCCCGCTTTGGCATACGCGCAAAAATGGGAACACTTTAAACCCGTTTTCCTTTAAAAACCCGAAGTGCGCGCTCTGCGTTTCCAGCTTGCCCTCCGACATATAATTTACGTTGTAAAATAGTATTTCGGGCTTGCGCTCGGCAGTTACCGCGGGGTCTAAATTGCGTATCGCGCCAGCCGCCGCGTTACGCGCGTTTTTAAGCTGTTCCTTTGCCGTCCTATTGTACTCTTCCAATACGGAAAGGCGTATAACCGCCTCGCCCTGCACTTCCAGCGTGCCCTTGTAGTCTATTGACAGCGGAAAGCTCTTTATAGTAAGGCACTGCGCCGTAACGTCCTCGCCCTCCACTCCGTTGCCGCGGGTGGTGGCGCGCACAAACCTGCCGCCCTCGTAAGTAAGACACATAGTAAGCCCGTCGAACTTGTACTCCACGGTGTACGCGGGGGCGGAAACCGACTTTTCCACGCGCGTAAAAAACGCCGAAAGCTGTTCGTACGTTACCGACTTATCCAAACTGTACAGGCGGCTGATATGACGGTGCTTTTCAAAACCCTTTACAGGCTCGCCGCCAACGCGCTTGGTGGGACTGTCGAACTCCACCTCGCCCGTCCGCTCTTCTATCGCGCGCAATTCGTCGTACAGCTTGTCGTACTCCCTGTCGGAAACGGACGGCGCGTCAAGCACGTAATATTCGTACGCCCATTTGTTGAGCGTGTCGATTAAAAATCTAACTCTGTCTTTCATATATTATAAAATTTCCAAGGGGGCTATCGCCGCCGAAAGTTCTTTTATTCCCTGATTTTCGAAAGCTATATCCACAATGCTTCCGCCGTTTTTAACGGCTATTACCGTGCCCGCGCCAAACTTGGGGTGAAGCACCTTACAGCCGACCGTATAATTCTTTGCGCCCTGCTTTTTGGTTGCCGCGCCGCCGAAAGATGATGCGGCGGAAAAGGGTTTGGAACGCGTTGCCGCAGGTTGCGTTTTGGTATATGCGGGCGTGTCGGCGGAATACCCAGAGTCGGAGGTATAAACGCTTTTCCCGCGGGATGAAGTACCCTCCCAATAGTCGCCCTCGTAACCGTCGTTGCCGTAGTCGGAGCGCGCGCCGCCGTAACGCGACTGCGGGGAGCCGCCGTAGCCGTTTGAGTAATTGTTGCCGCCGTAGCCGCCGTAGGAATTTCTTCTGCCGTAAGTCGCTTCGCCGCCGCTCTGCTTAACAATGCCTAAAATATCGCGCGTGAACGGCGAGGGAACGGTTGCCTCCCTATGCCCGTACAGATAGCGACTGCGCGAGCGCGTAAGCCATAAAAGCTTTTTTGCGCGCGTTATGGCAACGTACATCAGCCTGCGTTCCTCCTCCATTGCCGAGGGGTCGTCCTTTGCGCGGGAAGTGGGCATAATTCCGTCCTCCAACCCGCAGATAATAACATTGTTGAATTCCAGCCCCTTTACCGAATGTATGGTTGCAAGCGTAACGTAATTGCCGTCGTCCAGCTCGTCTATATCCGAAGCAAGCGTTACCTGATTGAGATAGTCGTTGAGCGTAGCCTGCGGGTTAAGGCGGACGTAGTCGTCCACCGCCGCTATAAATTCGTCAAGGTTGGCAAGCTTGGCGTCGCCGTCGTCAGTATGGTCGTCGTAAGCCGATTTCAAATCCGTTTCAATCAGCAATTGACGGACAAGGTCGGCAACCCCGCCATCTACCGAAGCTATTACAAGTTTTTTGATTAAATCCGCAAAGTCCGCAATTTTGGTTTTAGCGGATTGGGGCAGACGCAAGTCGTCGGCGTCTATACACGCGTCGTACAGCGAAAGACCGTTGCTCCGCGCATATTCCTCCATCACTTCCAAAGTTTTAGCGCCTATGCCGCGGCGCGGCACGTTGATTATGCGCGTAAAAGCCTCGTCGTCGAACGGGTTGGCTATGAGGCGTAAATATGCCAGAACGTCCTTTATTTCCTTGCGCTCGAAGAACTTGAAACCACCGAAAACTTTATACGGGATTCCGTACTTTCCAAATTCCTGCTCGTAGGAGCGGGTGAGGGCGTTTATTCTCATCAAAATGGCAAAGTCGGAGTATTTGCCCCCCGCATATACCGCGGCGTTTATGGTTTTCGCCGCAAAAAGCGCCTCGTCCTTTTCCTCTTCCGCCTGCACGTATTCGGGCGTTTGCCCCTCTTCCGCGTCCGTCCAAAGCGTCTTTTTGTGCCGCTTGCCGTTCTTGGCGATTACTGCGTTTGCAAGGCTTAAAATCGACTTGGTTGAGCGGTAGTTGCGCTGCAACTTATACACCTTAGCTTGGGGATAGTCCCTGTCGAATTGCAAAATATTCTCTATTTCCGCGCCGCGCCAGCCGTATATGGACTGGTCGTCGTCGCCCACGGCGAAAAGGTTGCCGTGCTTGGAAGCGAGCAGTCTTATAATGGAATACTGCACGGTGTTCGTATCCTGAAATTCGTCTACGTGTATGTACTTGAATTTATCCGAAAGATATTCCCTGACCTCCCCGCTTCCGCGAAGCAGGCGAAGGGTTTGCACAAGCAAATCGTCGAAGTCGAGCGCGTTGCTGGCGGAAAGATACTCGTTATACCGCTCGTACGCCTGACACGCAACGCGTATGTTGTCCTCGTGCTTATACCGTAAACCGTACTCGTCGGGGTCGAGCCCGAGCATCTTGGCGTTGCCTATGTGATACTTTACCGACTTTAAAAGCTTTTCGTCCAGCTCCAACTCCTTAAACACTTTTTTAATTACGTTGTTGCGTTCGGTTTCGCTGTATATGGAAAAATTTGACTGCACGCCGATTGCCTCGCCGTGGCGGCGGAGTATGCGCACGCACATAGAGTGTATGGTGCATATCCACATATTTTCCACGTCGCCAAGCACCGCGCCAAGCCTGTCCTTCATCTCCTTTGCCGCCTTGTTGGTAAAGGTTATGGCAAGCACGTTTGAAGGCAGGCACAGCCGCCTTTCCAATATGTATGCAATGCGCGAGGTTAAAACGCGCGTTTTGCCGCTGCCCGCGCCCGCAAGCACAAGCACCGCGCCCTGCGTATCGGTTACGGGTTTTAACTGTTCTTCGTTTAGTTTTTCCAATATTTCATCCATAGCGCACCTTAAAAACGGAAACATATTCCGCGCCTTTCACGTTTAAACGCCCGCGCGCACGCGCGTAGCTTAAACAAGTTATTCAGCTTGAATTATAACGTTAAACGGCTTTAAAAAATCACCTTTTTACGCATTGCCGCCGCAATACTATCCGCTAAACGCGAATAACAGCCGTACGTTGTAATACGGCGCTCAAAAGCCCTTGCAAGCAAGTTTTTCGCTTGTATTATAACTTAGTAATGCAAAAAAACAGAGATTTTTTCGCGCCGCTGTTGCGCCGCCGTTTTTGTATAAAAACTGCATTAGAGTTTGAATACGGCGCTCAAAAGCCCTTGCAAGCAAGCTTTTTCGCTTGTATTATAGCACAGAGGGCGCGTATAATCAAGGTAATTGACTATAACGCGCTCTCTTTTTCTTTTCTGTATTTTTCTAACGCGGCAAGGTATTTTGCCGAAAGCTCCATTGTGTATCTTTGCCGCTCCTCGTAGGAAAGCGTTTGGAAATACTCCCTGTCGGTAAGCCTGCCGAGCGCGTCGGAAACTTCGCCGTGCTCGTCCAAAAGCTTTTTAACCTTTAAATAGAACTCGTCCTCTTCCTCGCCGCGGATAACGCTTCGCACCCGCTCGTACAGGTGCGATTTTACCCTGCTGGCGTTTTTGCCGTTCATTTCCGCCTGCCGCGCGGTGTAGTCCACGTCCTCTTTGCACCTGCGCCAGAAATCCGAGCCAAGCCTGCGTTTCGCCTGTTTTGCTATTGCCTTAATATCATCCATAATCCACCCGCGCCGCGCCCGTAACCGCATTTACAATAAGCGCACATTTACGACATATTTTTCAATGAAAAAACTCTACCCAAGTTTTATCTTCGGTAGAGTTAATTTTAATTAGTTTTTATTTCTCTTTCTTGCCGCTTCGCTCTTCTTGCGCCTTTTTACGGAAGGTGATTCGTAGAATTCTTTCTTTCTGAGGTCGCCGATGATGCCGTCGCGCGAGCACTTTCTCTTAAATCTTCTCAAAGCGCTTTCAACCGACTCGTTTTCGCCTACTTTAATTGTCGACACTGTTTTCACCTCCCCTTTTCAAAGAGTTGCGTTTCATTCAAACGCTTACAAATTATACCAAAGCCCGCAAACAAAAGTCAATCGTTTGCGGGCACAAAAATTACTTTATTTTATTGTTGTTTTATATGCCGATTGCCGCGCACACAACGTTGATTATTATGCCCACGATTACCGACACTGCGTACATAGCGACCACAAGCAAAAGGTTGCGCTTGATTTTTTTTGTGTTCTTTAAAAGTATAACCATTCCAAGCCCCGCATTGGTGCAAAGCCCCGCCACGCAACTGCCGAACGTTATTCCGCCCTTTACGAACGTTTCGGTTATAACCGTAGACGAAGCGCAGTTAGGGATAAGCCCCACTGCCGCGGTAATAAACGGCTGAAAGTAAGTGCCGCCTATAAGCCCGCGGGCTATGGTTGCCTCCCCCACCTCGGCAACTATAAACCCGAAAATGAGGTTTACAAGCAGGATAAAGCCCGTAACTTTCAGCGCGTGGTACAGCGGCTCCAAAAGGTACAGCCTTGCGGTTGATTTACCCTCGTGCTCGTGCCCGCAGGAATATGAGGTTGCGTTGCCCGTTTCCGAATACAGCGGCTGAACTTCCGTGCGGCGGTCGGGTATAAGCGCGTTTACAAGATATCCGACGGCTACCGCAACAATTAACTTGACGATTATTAGCGGCAAAATAGCCTGCGCGGCGTGCGCGCTAAGCGGGCTGTTTACAAGCAGTATTATAAGCGCTTCGTCGCTGGTTGCTAAAAACACCGCCATTATCGTACCCGTGCGGATAAGTCCGCTGTCGTAAAGGCGCGCCGCCATAACCGAAAACCCGCACTGCGGCACAAGCCCCGTTGCGCCGCCCAAAAGCGGAGCGAGCGGACCTTGCAGGGCGCGGCGCGTTTTAGCCGCCGTCGTGCCGTTTTCAAGCAGCTCTATCAGCATATATATTATTAAGATAAAGGGGAATACGATTAGCGTATCCTTCAACGCGTCGAGAACTACTTCCAAAACTACACCTTGTGGACTTTATAATTCTTATGGGGTTATTGACCGTAACGGCGCGGCTTATACCGCGCCGTTAAATTAAATTTTTAAATAGTCTTTATTTCTTCTTTTGAACCTTTTTATCCGAAAGGCTGAACTTCTTTTTCAGCTCTGCCTCTTCGTTGAAAGTCAACGGCTTGAACCGCGCGTCGGTATGCTCCGTTTCTACGTAGCCGCCGTCCCTCTCCAATAGAGTCAGGCGCGTTTCCGCGTCGAACAGATACGCGTGCGAAGTGTCGGGCTTTATATGCGTTTCGTCGCCCTTGTTTACGCCGTCCGCCCTTACTATGAGCGAAAGTTTGCCAATCTCGCACTCGGCATAATTTGCGCCCGCTATTTCTTCAACGGTGCCCACAACCGCCTTGGCAAGCCCGTCCGCGCCGACTGTAATATCTTCGGGGCGCAGACCCAAAATGACCTTTTTGCCGATGTTTGCGTACTCTTCGAGCAGAGCGAACCTATTAACTATATTTTCGGGCAACGGGAAGCGCACGCCCTCGCTTACCGCGTAAACGCCGCCTTCGTCCCTCTCTATTTGCGCGTTGTTTACAAAGTTGACCGTGGGCGAACCTACCGTAAATGCCACGTAAGCGTTTTCGGGATAGTCGTAAAGATTGGCGGGCGTATCCACCTGCTGAACGAAGCCGTCGCGCAGAACAATCATACGCGTAGCCATAGTCAGCGCCTCGTTTACGTTTTTGGTGGCGTAGAGGAATGTGCCCTTCATTCTCATTTGCAAATTTATCAGCACGGAGCGAAGCCTTTCGCGCACGTCGGGAGCGACGCCCGAAATGGGGTCGTCCAGAAGATAGAGCTTTGGTTCCCTTACTATCGCCCTGCCGAACGCAACTTTCTGCTTCTGCTCGGCGGTAAGCGACTTGGGTTTGCGGTACAACACTTCCGTAAGCCCCAAAATTTCGGCGGCAACCTTTACGCGCTGTTCTATAAGCGTGTTGGAAGCCTTGCGCACCCTAAGCCCGTAAGCCATATTCTCGAACACGTTGAGCGAGGGGTAAAGCGAGTTGCCCTGAAATATCATTGCGACGTCCCTATCGCGGGAGGGGAGGTTGGTTACGTCCTTATCGCCTACGATTATCTCACCCTCCGTGGCTTCTTCAAGCCCCGCGATTACGCGAAGAAGGGTGGATTTACCGCTCTTTTCCCCGCCGACAACGGCAATAAATTCGCTGTCGGAAAGTTGAAGGTCGGCTTTATAGAGAGCAAGCTCGCCCGAAGGATAGAGTTTGCTGAGATGTTTAAGCTGTAAATTTGCCATTACCGTTACCGTCCGTTGAAAAATAATTTTCCTTATAATCTATCATACCACGGTTGAGATATTTTACCAACCGCTCTGCGCACGTATTTTGAAAATTTATGGAAAAAATTTTGTTTGCCAAAACCGCCCGCGGGGTGTACAATAAAAATATGAACGCACAAAACTACAACGCGCTTATGCTCGAAACAGCCGAAAGGCTGTCGGGCGAAAACAACAGGTTGCTGATTCACGCCTGTTGCGCCCCCTGCTCTTCCGCCTGTTTTGAAAGGCTTAAAACTTATTTCAAAATAACCGCGTTTTTCTACAACCCCAATATCGAGGACGGAGAATACTTAAAGCGCAAAGCCGAGCTGATACGATTTATAGAGCAAACGGGCTGGGCGGACGCGCGCGACTGCGAACACGACGAAGGCGCGTTTTACTCCGCAGTAAAGGGGCTTGAAAACTGCCGCGAGGGGGGCGAGCGTTGCCGCGCCTGCTTTAAACTGCGATTGGAGCGCACCGCGCGCGAAGCGGCGGAAAACGGTTACGACTACTTTACCACCACCCTCACTTTAAGCCCGCTTAAAGACGCGCGCATTATAAACGAAATAGGCTACGGGTTGGAAAAGAAGTACGCCGTAAAGTGGCTGCCCTGCGATTTTAAGAAATCGAACGGATACCTTAGAAGCCTGCAACTCAGCGAAGAGCACAAACTTTACAGGCAGAATTACTGCGGTTGCGTATACTCGCGGCAAACGCTTGATAAAAATTAAAAACGGTGATAAAATAAATTATACAGACTTACCGCGCGCAATGCGCGCGGCATTAAAAGAGGAATTATGGATATTAACCGCTACTCGCCGAGCTACTCGGTAAACCAGAAGCATATGACGCGGCTTGCCGACTACTCTACGGAAGAGCTGTTTGAACTGCTTTACGCCACCAAACAGATGAAGGCTAAATTTGCCGCGCACGAGAGAACGGCTATTTTACAGGACGTAACAATCGCCCTACTCTTCGGCGACGCTTCGCTGAGGACCAAGTCGGCTCTGGAAATAGGCATACGGCAATTGGGAGGCGAGAGCGTAAATCTGCCGTACAACGAAAACGATATGCGCGCTGGCGAAAACATAAAGGACGTGGTAAATGTTATATGCCGCTACGGCGTAGGCGCGCTGATTACCCGCGGCATCGCCCAGCGCGAACTTGAAAATTTTGCCGAGGTTTCGCCCATTCCCGTAATCAACTCCACCAACTCCGACTTTGTGCCTATGCAGGCGGTAAGCGACCTTTTCACCATATGGGAACACAAGAAAAATCTCGAAGGCGTTAAGATAGCCTATATAGGCAAGGGCACTAACGTAGCCGCCTCCCTGTTGATGGGCGCGGTAAAGTGCGGTATGGAAGTTGCCGTTGCCACGCCCGAAGGCTACACGGTTAAAACCGAGCACTTGGAAAGAGCGGAACAGTACGGAAGCATAACCATTACCGACGACCCTTTGTTTGCCGCAAAGAACGCCGACGTAGTTTACACCGACTGCTACCGCTACCACACCCAGCTTACCGAAGAAGAGGCAAAAACGCTCGCCCCCTACAAGGTAAACAACCGCATTATGGCCCAGGCGGCGGGCACGGCAATGTTTATGCACCCCCTGCCCGCGCGGCGCGGAGTTGAAGTGGCGCCCGAAGTTATCGACGGCAAGCAGAGCGTCGTTTACACTCAGGCGGAAAACAAACTGCACGCCATAAAGGCGATACTCGCGTTGCTTATAAAATAATTTATAATTTAAAAGGGCTTTCCCGAATGCGCATTTCTCATAGGGAATTGAACCCCCCAAATATTTTATTGATACGCTTTCAGATTATGAAAAAAGCACTTGAACATTTTATTCGAGTGCTTTTAGCTAAACTTTATTAGAAAGATAAATTGAAATTTAACGAACTAATCTTTTTACCCTCTCAACATAATCATCTGCATGATTTATGCTAATATCCCCATGATAATACCCTTGTAATACATCAAGTTCACTATTTGGTATTAAATCAGCAATTTTAGTTGCCGATTTTTTCATAATAGGTCTTTCTTTACTTCCAACTAATACAAGAACTTTTGCTCTAGTATGTGATAAAGTATCTTTGACTTCATAACTAGAATTTGACTTCATAAAAGCAATTAAATTATCTTTTGTAATTTTACAAGTATCTTCATAATACATATCAAACAAACTGTTTTTAAGTTTTAAACTTTTAAACTGTAGTTTTGAAAACCATTTTTTACTTATTAAACAATATAATAAATTAAATGTTGGCTCTATCATTTTATAAGTAAATTTCATAGGAATTGTCAAAGCACTTTCAACAATAGCATATTCACATATATTAGGATTTTTAGATAGTATTTCTAACAATATTTGTCCTCCTAATGATAGCCCTCCAATTAGTTTTACTTTCCCATTATAATTATCATTTATAAAATTTATTATTTCTAAAGCATTACTTTCAATAGAAGTAAAATTTGTATCGCTATTCGAATGTCCATCTAGTATAGGAATGACTATGTGAAATTCATCTTCAAGCAATCCTATTTCATCTATATAATTCCACCAAGAAAGACCACCACCATGCAATAAAATTATAATATCTTTATTCTTTGAACCATATTCTTTATATTCCATCTTACACCTATAAATTACTGTTTATCGTACAATCATTATATCACGAAAAATGGAAGAACACAACCGATTGAATTTTGCGGGAAATATAAAACATATCTATATCTCACCAGGCTACGAGTAGCATAATTCGTACACAAAAAAAGCAGAGAAAAGGCACAGCTTAACGCTATGCCTAAATCTTTTTATTTGCGTTTTATTAAATTCCCTATGGGAATTACGGTAAAAGGCGCGCCGCTTTTTTTTATCCGTATTAACCGCAAAGCTTTTCCAAAGCAAGTTTGTAAATTTCAAAGCACTTGCGTATCTTTTCAAATGTTATGTATTCGTCGGGCTGGTGAATGGTGCATTCCTCGCCGTCCTCTTCGGGACCGAACGCCGCGCCGCATTTAAGCGCGCGCGCATAAGTTCCTCCGCCTATTGCCACGGGCTTGGCGTCTTTGCCCGTAACCTGATTGTAAACGTTTAAGAGCGTGGTTATAAGTTTTCCGTTTTTGTCGTTGAACAGGGGCGCCTGCTCGTGCTCGATTACGTAGGGCACGCCCTGCGCGTCTACTATGGAAAGCACGTCTTTAAGCTTGTAAGTGGCGGGGTAGCGCACGTCGCAGGTTACGAATATTTTGCCGTTTTCGTATTTAATTATATCGGGCGAGAAAGTAAGCCTGCCCGTTTCGTCCTCCAACTCCGTCAAGCCGAAAGCGCGGTTGAAAAGAATATCCTTTATATTCGTAAGGTTGAGATAATCGAGCATTTTTTCAATGGCGTTCACGCCCTTTTCCGGTGTGGAGCCGTGCGCGCTTTTCCCGCGGGAAATTACGTTGCCTTCGGCATATTCCAGCCCCAATTGCTCTAAAAGCGCCTTGTTTTCGGGCGCGGACGCCTGACAATAGTCGCAAACCATATTGGCGCTCTTGCCGCCGCTTAGCGAGGTAAAGGAGGGGTTTTCGCAGTCAAATTCAAATGTTAAATGCACAATGCCTTTCTCGGCGTAAATGACGGGAAAATCCGCGTCGGGAGAAATGCCCGTTTCAGGCATCTTTGCAACCTTGTTGTAGTGCTCTATGCAAGCCCAGCCCGATTCTTCGTTACAGCCTACAATCAGCTTTATGTTCTTTTTGGGCTTAAAACCCGCGTCCTTTAACGCCTTCATAGCGTACAGTGTAATCAGCGCGGGACCTTTGTCGTCCATTGCGCCCCTGCCCCAAATTTTGCCGTTTTCCCTGTCCACTTCGCCGCCGAAAGGTTCGTGCGTCCAGCCGCTGCCCGCAGGCACGACGTCGAGGTGGGCAAGCACGGCAAAGTCCTCGCCCGCGCCGTAGCGCACTTCGCCCACGTAGTTGTCGTAATTTTTAACCTCAAAGCCGAGGAAGGAAGCCAGCGAAAGGAAGAAGTCGAGGCACCGCGCGTTTTCCGCGCCGAAAGGCTTGCCCTCCTCCGCGGGCTTTTGCGAAGAATCGAATTTAATCATCTGCGACAGATTTTTTACTATATCGTCAAAATACTTTTCCATACTTTCACCTCTTATGCTTTAACCGCGCGCTTTGCTTAAAATTCGCGCAATTTATACCGTTTTTATTATACTCTTTTTTATTTTTATGGTAAAATAAAAATAAGGTAATTTTAAAATTAGCACATATTGACAAATTGTTTTGTCGGTGGTGCAAAACTGCGGAGCGGGAAAGTGGTGGCTATGCATACGGGACACAGAAGCAGGCTGGCTGGAAAGATTAAAGACGGCGGAGTTGTTTACGAACACGAGCTGTTGGAGTATCTGTTGTTCAACGCCTGTCCGCGCCGCGACTTAAACGCAACCGCCCATTCGCTTATTGAAAAGTTCGGCAGTATTTCGGGAGTGCTCGCCGCCAGCCGCGAGGAGCTTGTTTCGGTGGACGGCGTGGGCGAAAATATGGCGGAATATCTTCTCTGCCTCGGTAAATCGCTTTCACGGTGCGGCAATTGCAACAGTTTCGCCGTGTTGAGAAACACCGCCGACTTCAAGTCGTTTATCTCAACGCGGGCTACGGGCGCAAGCGACTGCTTGGAGCTGTGTTTAATGGATAAGGACGGCAGGGTAAGGCGCATAGTTTCGTTTGCGGCGCAAAACGGAGGCAGGGCGGAAGTTTGCGAAAGCAGGATACTCGGCAGTCTTTCCGTTTACCGTCCGTACGGGCTGTTCGCCTGTTACCGCCACGCGGGCGACTGCGTTTTGCCCGACGGCAACGACGATATTGCGGCGGGCAAGGTGATTGAAGTGTGCAAGCTTTGCGGCGTAAGACTGTACGATTTCTGTTCGGTTAAGGACGGGGAAATTTACAGCTATTTTATAAACGACAGGCTTATACTGTGCGCGAACAGAGGTAAATAATGGAATATAAGGGTAAAATAATATCCAATCCCGCAAGGTTTACGCGCGTTTTGGGCGTAGGCGTAGGCGTTGTGCTGTTTGTGTTCGAGGTAATCATCTGCGCGCAGTACGTAAGTTTGAAGCCGATGCCCGCAGTGTGGAAAATAGTATCTCTGGTAGGCTGTTCGGTCGCGCTCGACGTTTTGTGCCTTGTGGAGCTTTACGCGATTAAGACGTTAAAGGCGAGAATCGCCGTTTACTGCGTGGACTTCGTCTTTTTGTTGTTTGTGTGCGCGCTTACGGGCAGTACGTATATATCTGCGCTGTACTGCGTAATTTTGTCGCAGTTTTATATAAATATAGAAGATTTTAAAACCAAAATCGTGGCGTTTGTTTTAAGTTGCGTAATGTTTATAGTAACCTGCGTTGTGGGTTGGTTTATAAACCAGATGCGCGAAATAACTTATAACGAAATTTTCGATATGGTTTCCGCCTGGATAACGGGCGTAATAATTCTTGCCGCCCACTTCGGCGTAGTCAACTTTTTAATAGGGTTTTACCGCACCAACATAAAGCTTACGGGCGCGTTGAAGGAGGCGGACGAAAGCAAGAAACAGCTTGAAGAGGCTTACGCCCAGCTTTCGGAAACGGCGGTGTTTCAGGAGCGCAACCGTATCGCCCGCGACATACACGACAACGCGGGGCACTCCATAACCGCGGTAATTATGCAAACGGAGGCGGCGAAACTGCTTATAGACGTAAATCCGGAAGAAGCTAAGGCGAAGGTCATTTCCGCCAACATACAGGCTAAAAACGCGCTCGACCAGATGCGAGAGAGCGTTCATCTCTTGGCGGGGCGCGACTCCTCTTGCAGTATAAAGGAGGAGCTTGAAGAAATTCTGGCTCAGACGATGGACGGCACCGGCGTAAAAATAAGGTGCGCTCTCGACGACGTTCAGCTTGCGGGCGTAAAGCGCAGGTTTATTGCCAACAGCTTAAAGGAGTGCCTTGCAAACGGTATGCGCCACGGCGGGGCAAGCGCCTTTTACGTGGAGCTCTCTTCGGAGGCGGGGGTGCTGTGCCTTACCGTTTCCGACAACGGTTGCGGACTTCCCGATAATTTTAAGGAAGGGTTCGGTCTGCGCGGAATAAGAGAAAAAGCCGTAAACTTCGGCGGCGGAATTGTTTACGAAAGCGAGAGCGGCGACGGCTGCGAAATTAAAATAACCATAAACGCGGAATAAACCGCGGACGAATTACGGGGGTATGCTATGATAAAGGTAATGCTTGTCGACGACCAAATCATTTTGGCGGAGGGCATAAAGAGCGTGTTGGAAACGAGCGGCGACATAACTGTATGCGGGGTCGCGCCCGACGGCGCGGAGGCGGTAGAGCTTGCGCAGAGCGCCAAGCCCGACGTTATTTTAATGGATATACGTATGCCCAATATGAACGGCGTGGCGGCTACAAAGCGAATTAAAGAGGCTTTGCCCGCGTGCAAGATAATCATTCTCACCACTTTCGACGACAGCGACTACATTCTTTCGGCGATAAACAACGGGGCGAGCGGCTATCTTTTAAAGGATATCGGTTCCACGGCTTTAATAGACGCCATACGAAACGCGCACGCGGGGGATACCATTCTGCCCTCGAAGATAGCCAAAAAGATTACCGACGCGGCGCTTATGGTTTCCAGCGACAGGGAAATAAAGTTAAAGCGGGCTTACGGTCTTTCGGACAGGGAGGCGGGCATTGCTATGATGATTGCCGACGGCTTTACAAACAGGCAAATTGCTTCCGCGCTTAAACTTTCCGACGGCACGGCGCGCAACTATATAAGCGCCATATATCTTAAATTGGGCGTGGAAAACAGGCTTGCGGCAATAGCAAAGGTAAAGGAAATAGTTTAATAAATACGTTATAAAAGCCAGACTGCCGCGGGGCTTATCCGTTTTTATTTATAAGTCGAAAGCTATTGCGGTTACGTCGTCGTGCAGTTCGCCGCAGAAATTCTTTAAATTGGTTTCAAGATTCTTTATAAATTCTTCGCCCGTGCGCGAAAGCGAAAGGGTTTTAATCGCGCCGTCCACGCCGAACATCTCGCCGTATCTGTTTTTGCTTTCGGTTACTCCGTCGGTCAATAAAACGAGTATATCCCCGTTGGAATAGGGTATTGTATCCTCGAAGTACGCGGCGTTGTCAAACCAATTCGACACGGGCGGAGAGTTTAAAACTATGCGGGTTATACCCCCGCCGGACTTTAAAAGTATGGGTACGTTGTGCCCCGCCATAGAGTAGGTAATGCTGTCCTTGTCTATCCTTGCGGCGGCAACGGTTACGTAATTTCTTTCGTCTAAGTTCAGCTCCGAAAACTTGTCCGCAAGCGAGGAAATTGCCTGCGCGGGAGAGTAAGCTTTTTTGTCGTAAGCCGCCTTTACAAACGCGGTAAGCATACCCGCCGATATGCCTTTGCCCGAAACGTCGGCGATGACCCCGCAGGCGGAGTTGCCTACGGTGTAAACTTCGGGCAGGTCGCCGCCTATGTCGCGGCAGGGGATATAAAGATAGGAGTAGCGCTTGCCGCCCGCCCATTTGCCCGCGGGCAACAGCCGTTGCTGAATACTCTTAGCCGTCTGCAATTCCCGCGCAATTTCCAACTCCAAAGCGTCGTCTATAACGCCCATACTCAGTCCGCCGCCCAAAGGCTTTACGGTAAGCGAAAACGTAACTTCCCGCTTTTCCTCCCCGCCGAGTTTAAGATACACCCGCCGCGAAACTTCCTTCGAGGAGTAAAAACAGTCTTCGAACGCGGAAATAAGCTGGCAGGACTTTGCGCAGTCGCTCTTGCCGCATCTCTTACAGTCGCGCGCGCAACCTACCGCCGCGCCAAGCGTGCCCCGCGCTACCGGCGAAGGGAACAGCGCGGAAAAACTCGCGTTGCGGAAAACGGCTCTTAAATTTTGGTCGGCTACGATTACGGCGGAAGGCACGCCGTCTATTATGCGCCTGTAAAATTTTTCTATCATAAATTACTTTTTTATTTGGTAACGGGTTTAAACAATCGGATTGCGAGCTCTAACGTTGCCGTTTGCGTTTTTTTTACACTCGGCTGGGCAGATAGAATTTGAGTTTACCCGCTTCTATGTGCGCGTCGAGCGCGACACCCTCGTAAATTTCACCCTCCGCCTGAACGGGGGCAAGCCCGTCGAGCGGCATAATTTTAGCGCGCTTGCACTTTACGTGCGTAACTTCCTTTACGCTGTTTACTTTTCCCGCGGTAAGTTTTATAAACGCCAAAAGCGTGCGCCACCGCGAAAGATAGTCCACCACCAAAAGGTCTATATATCCGTCGTCTATTTTCGCGTCGGGAAAAAGTTTTATTCCGCCGCCTATTTGTCTGCCGTTGCCGAGGCAGGCTATAATTCCCGTAAATGTTCTCTCTTCGCCGCCGTCCCAGCTCGCCTTGAAAGTAGAGGCTCTATATAGCCGCAAGCTCTTTAAAAACGCCGAAAAATATTTTTTCTTTCCCGTCTTTTTGCCCGAGTACGCGCGCTTCAACACGTCCACGTCAATGCCCATACCTATGGCGTTAATGCTTCTCAGTCCGCTTGCCGTTTCTATATAGTCGATGGGAGTGGGCGCACGGAAAGCGATATTTTCCGCCGCGCTCTTAACGTCGAGCGGGATGCGCGCAGATTCGGCAAAGTCGTTGCCCGAACCGAAGGGGATTAGCCCAAGCGTGCAGTTTTGCGTGTCCTCTATTCCGTTTAAAACTTCGTGCAAAGTGCCGTCGCCGCCCATAGCTACAATGTGGGCGAACGTTCCGCCCGCGGTAAGGCGTGCGGCAATTTCCTTTGCGTGCCCCGCGCGTTGGGTTTCGTAAAAGGTTACTTCCTTTCCCGCAACGGCAAAAACGCGTTTAACCGTTTCAATTTTATTCTTACTTTTTTCGTCCGCATTGAAGCCGTTGACAATAATGTGGTACATTTATCTCTCCGTAAAAAAGCCGCAAGCCGTGCGGCGCCGTAACCGTTCCGCGCAATATTATACAATATTCCCGCAAAGATTGCAATAGTTTTGTAAATTTGCTATAATGATAAAACTAAAATATTTGTTACTATTTGTAATACGGTAGCGCTATGTACAATCTTATTCCCCAAAAACTCATACGGCTTGCCCAAAGCTTGCAAAAACCGCTGTACGTGGTGGGCGGAGCCTGCCGCGATTTTATTGCGGGGCTTAAAGGCGAAAACTGCGATTGGGATATCTGCGCGCCTGTTCGCGCGGAGGAATTTTCCGCCGCCGCCGAAAGGGCGGGGTTCAAAGTTTCGGCAGTGTTCAAAAACACGGGCACGGTGCGTATGAGCGCCGACGGCTACGACTTCGAGTACGCCTGCTTCCGCACGGACAGATACGTGCGCGGCGAACACTCCCCCGCGGAAGTTTATTTCACCGAGGATATAACGGCGGACGCTTGCCGCCGCGATTTTAAGTGCAACGCCGTCTATTACGATATTAAGGCGCGCGATTTTGTCGACCCTCTGGGCGGGATAGAGGAAATAAAGAACGGAGTAATTTCAACTGTGGTCGCCGCGGAAAAGGTGTTCGGCGAGGACGGTTTAAGGCTTATGCGTCTGTGCCGTATAGCCGCGCAGACGGGGTTTACTCCTTCCAAGGAGTGCGTGGACGGGGCGAGAAAAAACCGCGCAATGTTAAACGACATAGCCGCCGAAAGGGTGTGGGCGGAGCTTTCGGCTCTGCTCTGCGCGGATATTAAGTACGGGGTTGCGCAAGCTCAGTATGCGGGGCTTTGCATTATGCGGGACACGGGCGTGCTTGCAACGCTTCTGCCAGAGCTCGCCGCGGGGGAGGGTATGGAGCAGAGGGCGGACTTTCACAGCCACGACGTGCTCGAACACACTTTAAGGTGCGTGCGTTACGCCCCCGTAAACATACGCCTTGCCGCGCTCTTGCACGACGTGGGCAAGCCGTATTGCAAAAACGTTTTCGGCAAATTTGCGGGGCACGAAACGGAGGGGGAACGCATTGCGGGCGAAATATGCGCAAGATTAAAGGCTCCCAAGCGCGTTACGGAGCGCGCGTGCGCGCTTGTAAGGTGGCATATGTACGACCTGTCGGGCGCAACTTCGCCGAATAAAGTGCGCAAATTTATAGTAAGGCATCTGGATATTTTAGACGATTTGCTCGCCTTGAAACAGGCGGACTATTCCGCCTGCAAGGACGATTTGTCGGTTGCGCCTTGTGTGAAAAGATGGCGAAATATTTATTCCGAAATGCTTTCGGCTGGCTTGCCGCTGACTATAAAACAGCTTGCGGTAAGGGGCGACGAATTGATTGGCGCGGGAATATGCCCCGACGAAACGGCAAAAACGCTCGATTTTTTACTTTGCGAGTGCGTTACGGGCAACGTTCCCAACGAAAAAGAACGGTTGATAAAGCACGCGCGCGCCCGCAGGGTATAGGCGCGCAAACGTTTGCTTTTTTGCGCTTGAATATAGTATAATGTTTTTCGCGGCGTTGCGCGCCGCGGGCGGCGTAAGCCGCTTTGGAGGTGAATTATGGCAAAGGGCGGTTCTAAGCTTTTAACGGGTATAATATCCTTTATTCTCGGCTTTTTGTTTGCTATCATAGTTGAATGCGGCGCGGTTTTCGGCGTCTATTGGTTTGTGATGAACAAGGATATAGACACGGTTTTAAGCGCTATCGGAATTGAGAACAAGGACGAAAACGGCAACGATAAATATATAAATACCGACCCTAACAACGGCGGGGCGGCAAATCTTAAAGAGCTTATAGGCGGCTTAAAGGGGCTGATATACGAAAACGGCGAGGTTACCGCTCTCGGCAAAAGCTTTGACGATTTTGAAAAACTTGTGCCCGCCACCAACATACTTTTAGGCTTTTTGTACGATACGGTCGACGAATATATCGAGCTCGATAAGGATAAGTTTGAAAGCACGCCTTTAAGCGGGCTTGCGCAGGTGCTTTCCGACAGCATTATGAACGTAAAGACGGCGGTGCTTTTGGAAAAGCTGGGTATGGATTCCATTACGGGCGAGGACGCCGATGCGGTGGTCAAGTCGCTTGTAACGGGCGCGGAGTGCGAATATGCTTCCGTATACTACGGCGCTTCCGCCGTTGCCGAAGGGGAAGAGGAACCCGCTTCGCAGTTTAAACTGCCCGTGCTGTACGATTATTACGTCTATAACGAGCTGTTGAGCAGTTACTCGCGCGAAAAGCCCGTAAAGGGGGTTAGCGCGTTCCCCGCCAACCTGTCGGGGCGCGAGGACTTGCTTTGCAGGGTTGCCGACGGCGTCGACGGAGAAACTTCTTACGCGCGCTACGCCCTATACTACGTGCCTTGCAGGGTAACGGACGAAGGCATAGAGGAGGCGGCTTATTCATATTCGGAAATAACCGTTTCCGAGGGCTCTGGCGAAAGCGCAAAGACATTTAAGTTCACCGTTTTGGAGTACGGCGAGGACACCGATTTCATAGCCGTAAAACCCGACGGCAACGGAGCGTTTACAATCGATTACGACGCGGTATATGCCGCGAAGAACGCCAATTCTATGGGCGCGTCGGACAGGTATGTCGGGTATTCCTATCACGACGCGTACGCGAGGAATTACTACTATACCGAAAAGAACGCGGATACCGAGAGGTACGAGCTTAAAACAATTTGCGGCAAAAACTATTTCCGCGACAATCAGGGCAAATACGTGCATATCGACGCGCTCACTTTGTACGATATCGTAAACGACCCGTTCACCCCGCTCGATTCCGTTACCGTCGCCGAAGTGGTGGGCGAAAACGGAGAGCTGGCGTATAAGGTGTTCGGTAAAATTTCGCTCGGCGCGCTTATGCGCGGAGAGGTCGACTTCGATAAGCTTGCCGAGGACGTGGAAGTCGGCGCGTTTATAACAAACATTTCCCCCGACAATAAAATAATGGCGTACATCGCCTATAAAATTTCCGACGTGGAGAGGGTGAGCGACACCGTATATAAAGCCGTATACGATAAATTCGGCGATAACGAACAGGCTGTTACGGTCATAGTCGAAAACAACCGCATTATTGAAGTGCGCGCCGCCGACGGCAGCGTTGTAGAGGGCGTAAAGGTAAAGGACGTAGCCGCGCTTGCCAAGGATATGACGGTGAATATCTTGATGGATATACGCGCCGACGAAGCCGTAACCGCATACCTCGGCTACGGGCTTTCGGGCGTTAAGAGCGCGCCCGCCGCTTCCGTAGACCCGCTTGGCAACGCTTACGGCTACACGGGCAAGGCGGTTGTAGGCGGATTTGAAAAGACCTGTTATATCACCGCCCATTCGGTTGGCGAAGAAAACCCCGTGCCCGTAATCGACGAGGTATGGTATATAGAGGACGGCGTAAAAGTAGCCGTAAAAGGAACTAAGGTGAGCGAAGTTTCCAACCGCTTAAACTCCTTTAAGGACAGTTTGACCATAGGCGATATGCTCGGGCTTGCCGACTGCGACAATCAGCTGCTCAACGCAATCGCAGGCTCTACCATAAGCGGGCTGGAAGACACGATTGCTCAACTTACCGTATCCGACGTTTTCAAAGAGGAGGACGTTGAAAACAGCGTGCTTCTGCGTCAGCTTAAAAATGCTAAAATAAGTCAACTTGCAACGGCTATCGACGAGTTGCTTGTGCAGAGTATCTATGCCGAAGAGGTGTATATGTTGCCCGAGGGGGTAACCGCTCCCTACGAAGTAATAGACTTCGACGAGAGCGCGGGGTACGAGTATTTCGTGCTTAAACTTGTGGAAGCGAACGGTAAGACCCACGGAGAGTTCGAAAGCGTGGGAACGCTTACGGCAGCCGAGTACGAAAGCCGCGGCAACGTAACCTACTACACCTACGGCGGGGATACGGGCGCGGACAGAAAAATGAAAATCGTCGGTTTCAATTCCGCCTGGCTGTACTACGAAGCCGAAGAAAACGGCGGACACGCGCTTACCGAAATCAACTGCGGAAGTCTGCCGGAAGGTACGGAAAGGGACGATAAACTCGGAAGATTGGAAGAAGGGCAGTTCGTATCCGGCAAGTATTATACCTACGGCGCGCCCAAAGGTATGTGGCGGCTTGTTCTGTACAAGGGCGATTTTGAAAAGGGCTACACTATAAACAACTTCAACAATATGGTAAACGTTTGCGCAAAGAACGTAAACGACGCAACCCTTTACGCCTTGCAGGAGGCGGGGGTAATAGACGCTTCGGCTGATTTAAGCAAAAAGTTTAACGGCGCGGAGCTTGGAAAAATGAGCCTTAAACAGCTTATTGACGCAGTTTTGGCGCTTGCAACCTGATTTGCGCGCCCTTTAAACGCTCTCGCGCGTTAAAAAACGTTTGACAAAGGTAAATTTTTACTGTATCATTGTAAGGTAATCACAATTTGCAATAGTCAAATTATGATTACGTTTATTAAACCTTGCATACCGTAGGTGGTATGCCGATTAAGTCCGGGAGGTGAAAAATTATGAAAACTTACGAAATGCTTTACGTATTGGACGCGGCTGTTTCCGACGAGGCGAAGGAATCCTTCGTTGCTAAATTCGAAACAATCGTAACCCAAAACGGCGGCAAGGTTGTCTCCACAGACAAGTGGGGCGTAAAGAAGTTGGCTTATCCCATCAATTATAAGTCCGACGGCTATTACGTGCTTATGACCTTCGAAGCCGAAAGCGCAGTGGTAAAAGAGCTTGACAGAGTTGCAGGTCTTACCGCGGAAGTTTTGAGAAGAATGATAACTAAGAAATAAGGTATTTACAGATGAACAAGGTATTTTTGATAGGAAATCTCACGCGCGACCCCGAGCTTACGGAAACGGCGAGCGGCGTATCCATTTGCCGCTTTGCGATAGCCGTAAACAGGAATTATTCGGGTTCGGACGGGGAGAGAAAGACGGACTTTTTCAACGTAACCGCTTGGCGCGGTCTTGGCGAAACCGTGTCCCGCTATGCCCAAAAGGGCAACAAGGTAGCCGTTTCGGGTTCGATTGAACTGCGCAACTACGAGGACGGTCAGGGCGTTAAGCGCACGGCTGTGGACATTATTGCGCAGGACGTGGAGTTTTTATCTACCCGCGGCGGCGACGGAAGCGAACAGGATGCGCCCGCATCGTCATCGGGCAACAGGGGTTCGAGAAAGCCTGCATTGCAGTCGTTTGACGACGACATCGATATACCGTTCTGAGGCAATCGAAACGATAGACGGAAAAATGGAAACGCGCGAATTTACGGTTAAGCAGGTATTAGGACTTAACAAAAAGTATTTTGGAAGATATCAAAATGAATACTTTTGCATTCCGTGTATGTGCGAAATCTTGGGGCTTACCGCTTTTGAGTTTTGGGATAAAATGCACCAATTTAAGGAAGCCGGGTGTGAAATATTTTAAGGAACTATAAATACGGCAAAAGAAAACCTCTTTACGGCTGGCACATCTCCGACCTTAAAATTTATGACCATCCACGAGAGTTGGGAGAGTTTTATGTAAGATGTGGCGATAGAAAAATAAAATGCGATGGCTGTAAATACAAAAAGCAAGATAGTTGGTTTGACCCCCCTTATTGTGAAGTGGATGGTTATATATCACTTGCTCGCCCTTTTCAAAGTTGGGGTTATGTGGAGGAATTGTAATGGAAAGATTAACTTTAAGGGAATGGCAACAACTTCCCAATCAAGACGAAATGTATAACCGCCTTGCTGAACTCGAAGACAAAATCGAAAGCGGACTGTTGGTGGAGTTGCCTTGTAAGGTGGGTACGATTGTTTATCAAATCAGGAAATATTGCGAAAGCACGGGAAAAATAACTGACTGTAAAGTAGGATATCGCCCTCTAACTGAAATACTAACCGATTGCCCTCATTATGAATCCGCTTACTATGAAAGCCCAGAAGAGTGTAAATTTGATAAGGAAAACCGTGATTGGGCAGAGAGGGACTATTGTTCCATCAATCTCAACATTTGCTGCGACGAGTGTAAAAAGAGGCTTGTTGTTGAGGAAACAATTTTTAAACTCGAAGATTTCGATAAAGTTTATGGAACACCTCAATTCAATAAATCTACACCCTTATACCACACTTTATTTTTGACGGCACAACAAGCCGAAGTCCGCTTGAAAGAATTACAGGAGAGATTATGAGAGAACATTTATTTAAAGGCTTTCACCCTGACGAAAACGGAACGATAGAAATCACGCTTAACGGCGAGAAAATCAAAGGCGAGTGGGTAATAGGCGACGGTATTCATTATCCAAAATCCATTAACTATAAAGGAAGTTGCTGGATTGACGGTATGCAAGAAAAGGCAAACGATTGGGTTCACGTTCTCTCCGAAACCGTCTGCGAATACACAGGATTAACCGACACGAACGGCAATAAGATATTTAACCACGCCATTGTAGCTTTTCATTATGGGCACAATAAAGACATTTGCGAAGTCTGCTTCGAGAGTGGCGCATTTGGCTTAGGAAAGAGCTATCCAAAGAAATTTGACTATGACGAACTTGAAACGAGTGTAGCTAATGCAACTGAAAACGACAGTTATTTCGTTGGCAATGATAATTTCATAAGTCTATGGGAAATAGCGTGGAATTACAACGAATATGCGGGCGAAAATTTACACTTAGTTGAAATCATCGGCAACATTTTTGAAAACTCCGAACTGCTCAAATGAAACGCTTTATTTGCGCTCAAAGCTGTTGCCCCGAAGATAAACATAAATGCACTTTTGACGAAGATACTTGTCCGCTATACATAAGAGCTGTGATAGATACGGACGAGCAACCAAAACCTAAAAAACGTACTCAACCGCTTGTAACAGAAGATGATATTCAAGAAACAGTTGTTGAATATTGCGAGTTAAAACATATCGTTGCAGTCCATATCCCGAATGAGAGCAAGCGTAGTGTTGCTTACGGCGCAAAAATGAAGCGTATGGGCTTACGGAAAGGTTTTCCCGATATATTTATCCCAACAGCAAGGCAAGGCTTTCACGGCTTGTTTATTGAACTCAAAAGGGATAAGAAAAGTAGAGTAAGCCCAGAGCAGACGGCGTGGATTACTTACCTTAACAAGCAAGGCTATAAGGCTATGATTTGTTATGGGGCAACCGAAGCGATTAACGAAATTGAAAAGTATTTCACTGAATAAAAATCAAGGAGATTTAGAGGATGACATACAAAGAACTGTTAAATAAAGTACAAATAGTCAAATCATATATAACCAATAAATTACGCTTTGTAATCGTTAAGAAACAAAACGGAAGTTTGATAGAGATTAGTGAAAGTAGAGAATTGACAGAGCAAGAAATTCTTGCCTACACAACAGAGTTTATTGACTATTTGCTTTTAAATGGACACATCGAAATTAGTAATCCAAACACGGGAGAAGTTTGGAAGTTTAGCAAGGAGCAAAATAATGAATAAAGAGAAAGAAATCGAAGAAATGGCGAAAGAATTACATTGTGCAACGAATGAAAGTTTTATAAGTTGTCGCAAGATTGCAAGAATATTAGTTGAAAGGCGTGGCTACCATTTATGCGGTAGCGATAACTGCCCTAATTTCAAGCACTATCAAGAAGAGTGCGACCACTGCATCAAGACAATGGAAGTTAAAAAGTCTTTTGAGATTGAAAGTGCAGTACAGCAAGCCGTCAGAGAGTTTGCGGAAAAGTTTAAGAAGGAATTTTTAAAGCATTTTCCCACTTTGTTTACTGATGCTATTTATCAGTGTACAGATAGCGAACTTGACACCCTCATAACCGAACTTTACGGAGCGGACGAATGAAATACAAGCTTTACAACGACCATTTCGAGAATTGCAAGTCTTATCAAATACCAAAAGCGCAACTCATTATAGCCGACTTGCCGTATAATCTCGGCAAAGACAAGCAGGGTAAAACAGTTGTGGAAGATACAAAAGGTATGTGCACGAAAGATTACATAATTAAGCGCAAACTTATGCTTTACAAATACGGAATAAAAATTAAGGAGATTTGAGGAAGGTTATTATGACAGTAGAAACGGTAAAGAGAAAATTAAAGAGTGTGCGGAATTTAAAGGTCAGACTTATGGCTTTGGAGCAGCGCATAAACGAGATTGCCGAGGAAATTGACGGCGTAAGCGCCGTAGATTACGGTAAAGAAAAAGTTAAATCTTCCAACGGTAACGCCATAGAGAGCAGATACATAAGGCAGATGGACCGTTTAAAAGATTTACAGTGCGAGTACGACGCAATCTTTAACGACCTGTGCGCCGTAGAGGACGAGCTCGGCGAGCGAATGAAACGGCTGAACCCGACGGAATACCAAGTTGTCTACGAGCGATATATGAAGGGTATCCGATTGCTGCCTTTAAACGGTGCGGCGAAAAAGTTCGGCTATTCGCTCGACGGAATAAAGACCATACAAAAGCGAGCTTTTAAAAAAATGGCAGATTTTTAAAAGTGCACACTTTTGAACACTTTTTAGGTGTTATAATGGTAGTGTGAAAAATTAAAAGCACTACCATTGACGGCGTTTAAAAAGCGTGGTATAATGACGGTGCTTTTCTCATTGAGGGAAGCGGTGTCAAAAATAAATTGGTTGTTTGGATGGGCTAAAGAGAACGGCATAGAAATTCCGATAGATTATGAAGGCAGAGCAGACATATCAAAATTGCTTGAACTGTATGAAGAGTGGAAAAGAATAAACAAATCGGAAGAAACAAATGACACGAGCCAAACATTGGGGAAAGCATTTGGGTTTGCGGATAGAAAAAGAAAATATTCCCCAGACCATATACAGCACTCAAAAGAAATGGGCTTTAAAAATCAAGATGAGTATGAACGTGCTGCTATTGATTTTTGGGATAACGGACAAGGCGAAGTATATCACGGCTCTAAGCGAGGCAGATTCGCAAAGTTTAATAAAAGAACGGGCGAATACGTTGTAACTGACAAAGACGGCACTTTAAGAACTTATTACAAATTGCCTTTGAAACAGTTTGAGAAAAAAGTTAAGCAAGAAGGTTATAAGAAATGGAAAAAATAAAATGTCCTATATGCGGCACTTTAATAGATGATGAAGATTACGAACCTTGTCCATACTGTGCTTGGGCTTACGTAGGTATTGAAGAAATATTAGACCCAGATGAAAAAGAAGCGTTTAATCTAATGTCAATCAATCAAGCTAAGACATTATTAAAAGCAGGTAAAAACAAGTGGGGTAATCCGCTACCTAAAAAATAAATTTCTGACCATATAGGCACTTCTTCTGGGGTGCTTTTTTAATGCAAAAAATAAGGAGGTAAATCGTGGCGAGACCAAGCAAGTACGAAACCCACGTTGCGCCGCGATTAGAAGAAATTAAAGACTGGGTACGCAACGGTGCCACAGACGAAGAAGTAGCCCAAAGGTTAGGGCTGTCGCGGAGTACTTTCTGCGCTTACAAAAAGGAGTTTTCGGAATTTTCGGACACCCTAAAAGAAACAAAGGCAATCGTAGACAGTAAAGTAGAAAGCGCTCTTTTAAAACGTGCGTTGGGTTATGAGTATGAAGAAACCACCCGTGAGAGAAACGATAACGGACAACTCGTAGTTACGAAAGTGGTACATAAACAGGTAGTTCCGGATACCACGGCGCAAATCTTCTGGCTTAAAAACCGCCGTCCCGACAAGTGGCGAGATAAGCCCGCGGAGGAAAATAAAGAAGAGGATAATTCAGTTTCCGTTACTCTAACTATCGAGGATTTAAGCGGAGGCGGAGATGCTTAATCTCAAAGCTTTTATTCCCAAGCCGTTTGCGCCGCTTCTTGACCCGAACGTGCGCCGAATTATCGAGGAAAGCGGACGAACCGCGGGCAAGTCTACCACCAACGAAACGGTTGCCGTTGCTCTTATGATGGTTTCCCGTCTAAATAATATCTGGTATTGCCGTGCCGAAAAGGGTGATATACGTACGTCGATATACAACTCGTTTTTGGCAACGGTACAGTCATTGGGGCTTGAACGGTATTTCGATTTTAAATTAAATCCGTTTGAGGCAACGTGTAAGCTTACCGGTGCAAAGTGTTATTTCGGCGGTATCAACGGTAAGACGAAAGACGACTTGAACGCAACCAAGGGTTTTGTTCCTCAGGACAGAAGCCTTGCAATGTTTATCGTAGACGAAGCCAACGAAGCGAAGAGTTATCAGCATATTCGGGCGGCTGAAACGACGGCGAACAAGTTCCTCAAAACCGACGGCAAGATAATTTACGCTTACAACCCGCCGCCGAACTTGGGGCATTGGGCGCATTCGTATTTCGGTAAAATGGTAGAGAACGGTGCAACGCGCATCTACTCGACCTATCTCGATATTTACAAGCTTTTAAGCCGCGCGACAATAGACGAAATCGAAACAATGAAGCGTGAAAACCCGCAGCAGTTCAAGTACTGGTATCTGGGGCAGAAGATAAGTTTAGAGGGCTTGGTTCTTTATACGTTTAACAACGAGCGCAACTTAATAGATTTACAGAAATTCAAGGCGGCGGTAGCTAACGGCTATCAGCCGCTTTACGTTATCTATGGTGTTGACAGCGGCATAGTTAAAGACCCGACGGCGGTATGCGCGTGGGGAATTTTTCCCGACGGCAATCTTATTATGCTCGGCACGTTTTATTTAGACCCCAAGATTTACGGTGAACCGCTCCCTAACAGCTATCAGGTTGAGCAAATGGTCGGGTGGTATCGAGATTTTTACGCGGAAATGGCAAGCTACGGCGTGGTACTCCCCGGACCTTATAACGAGGCTTGGGTATTCGACTGCGCGGTCGTTACGCAGGACTTAATGTTAGAGTTCCAAAACCGTACGGGATACTTTGTGAAAGCAGTTGAAAACAAGAGTATCGAACGAGATATCAAGAGATTACAGAACGGCTATTTCCGAGGAGTATTCAAGGTGCTTGACGCAGCGTCCAACTCACCAAGCCTGCGCGAGATAAATACGTTTTGCTACGACGAAAAGAACGAGATACCCGACGGTCAGGACGACCACACGATAGACGCGAGCAAGTATGCGACGGCACATTATTATTACGCATATATGAACAATTTCGGATAAGGAGCAATTATGGGATTTCAAATTCCTGAATTTTTAAAAAGATATTTAGAAAACACAAAGTACAGAAAACCGTTCGAGAGCTTTGTCAACAACTCTACATATTATTCACAGCTAAATTGGCTGTGGATAAACTATATGGAAACCGTGGTGCGCCCCTGCGTGGCGTATGCTTTCGGAAGCGTCGACGGTGCGTATAATTCCTCGCTGTCCACGTCGACTGGTATGGCTATATTACGCGGAGCGACAAGACTTATTACCGGAGAGAAATCTTTTTTTCTGGGCGACGACGAGAGCTGTAAGTTTTTAAGCGACGTATGGGCGCCCGCAACGAACTTTAACTTGTTTAAGGCGCGCGCAATATCGTTCACGTTGGCGTGCGGAACGTGTGTTATCAAATCAAATATAGACGACAGAGGCAGAAATACTTTATCTGCGTTCAGATTAGACCGAACGCTATTTTCAGTCAACGACGATGGGGAAATAACTAACGCCGTTTTCTTTATCGGCTTATTGTCTTCTTTAAAAAATGAGGGAAATGAGTTGACCTATTGGCTTGTAGAAGAACGCGGATACGACGAAAACGGCGACAAGTACATTATGTACAAAGTATTCAGCCGCGAAGGTACCGCCAATTCGCCGACGTTGCCCTCGCCATATCAAATTGGTATAACCTTCGATAATCTGCCGAAAGCGGTAAAGAGCGAACTCAAACGAATGCAGGTTACTGAGCTGAACAGAGCTATGCCGCTGTATACATACGACGGACTGGGAGTGTGGCTTATGCGGCGTACGGCGGTCAATTCCTGCGTTCCCGACGCTCCTTTCGGCGACCCGCTTCTGTACGGTTGCCTTGATTTGCTTTGGTCCATAGACGTCGTATACAGCGGCTCCATTGTCGACGTGCTTAACGGCGAAGGTAAAATTCTTGTCCCTAAACAGTTTTTACAGGATACATTAAACCGTCTGCAAAAGCAATATCCGGGGGCGGAATTTAATGTAACCACAACCGAATTAAAAGGCTATCAGGATGAAAGTTTCGTTTACGTTATGCCTTCGGGTTTCGATAAGGATAAAATGTCGCCTACGCCGGTGCAGTTCGATATCCGCGCCGACCAGTATGGCAAAATGCTTGAAATCTATGAGAGGCTTGCGACGGTGCGTGCGGGATATTCTCCGACTTCGATTTTTCCTTATTTAACCCCCGACAATTCGGCAAAGACGGCGAGAGAGGTAACGGCGGAAGAAAATCTTTCCCGCGCAAGCGTGCAGGAAACGCACAATTTGATACTCCCTATTTTCGATAGGGCGTTACGCGAGATTTTGCGACAGGAGGGATTCAGCACTGATGTTCGATTACAGCTCGGCGACTATATCGGCAACAAGCTTGAATTCGACCAAAATATCCGTGAAAACTTTGCGGCAAAGCTTATACCGCAGGAAGAGGCGGTTATGCTTGTAAATAACTTGTCGGTAAGCGAAACCGCCGAGTATATGAAAAAGCTTGAAGAGGAAGCGAGGAAGCAGAGGCAAAACGATTTCGGGGGCGCCTTGTTTAACGATAAAGATTACTATGGCGACCAAGGTAACGGAGGCGGCGGAGAATGAAAATAAGATACGTTCCCGACCCCTTAAACGAGCAGGCAAGCGTGCTTGTGGACGCGCAGACGGATATTAAGACTGCGGTCAAACAAGGCGTGCTTTCGGCAATGCGAACGGACGAAATAAAGAAGCGGCTGAAAGAGATTATAGAGCGCGCCGTAGCGAGGATACGTTCGCCAACCTTACAGAAGGACGCGCGTGTTTCGCTTATGCGGTTCGCAAATAAAGTGTACGGCGATTTTAAATCTGCGTTGCAAACTATTCCGTATAAGCTCCTGCCCGCCGTGGTTGTACTTATGCAAGCAATAAGCGCGAAGGAGCTTAGAGGGGAATACTATACACCGATAAATCAGACCGAGCGTAAAGCGGCGGAAAAGCTGTTTTACAAGGTGTACGAAAAGGGCTTGCCATTGCAGGAGTTTCATAAGGTCTATATGGACCGTGTGGAAAATGCTTTAAACGGATTGTCTCAGGTTCAAGCACTTGACCCTAACGATTTAAGCGGTAAAAATTCGCTTCGTAATCTTGCGGAAATGCAAGTACGTTACGAGCGGCACCAAGAGGAAATACAGAGCTTTAAGGACAGAAAAGTTCGGCTCGTCGTATGTTCGTCTCACGCGGATTGTTCTGGCAGGTGCGCTCAATGGCAGGGGCGGGTTTATTCTACCGACGGCTCGACAGGTTATACCAAAGACGGACGGTATTATGAACCGCTTGAACACGCTACGGATATTTATTATACAACCAAAGCGGGGCGAACTTATAAAAACGGTCTGCTTGGCTTTAATTGCCGCCACAAGCTCTTCGAGTATAAAGAGGGAATGGGAATACCAACGCTGTCTGAAAAAGAGCGTATGCGCGAATACGCGATTACGGTGCGCCAGCGTGAAATGGAACGCGCGGTAATATCGGCGAGGGAAAAGGCGTTGACGAATAAAGGCACGAATATCGCGGAATACAAGAAGTGGCGTAAGATTGCGGCGGAGCGCGACGAAGCGTACAGGCGTTTCAGTAAAGAGAGCGGGCGGGCGTATTACCCCGACCGTACGAGAATTTTATAAGAAAAAGCGGAGTTATAAGTCCCCGCTTTTTTGTTGTCCAAAAAGGAGGAACAGACGTCAATGTTCAAATTTTCAAAAAAACAAAAAAAGGAGGAAACAAAATTGACGACGTTAGAACAGGTAAGAAAGGCGTATGAAGACCTTTCGGAAGACGATAAGAAGAATTTTCATCAGTCGATTTCCGACCGTGTGCACGAAAGCGTAGCGGCGCAGGAAAGGGCGGACGGAAACAAGGACAGTCAGTCCGCGGAGGCGAGGGAGCACGAAGCTCTTGGCGCGGAACACGCGGCAGGACGCGGCAACGTTACGGAATTACACGAACGCGACGATACCGCCGAAGAGAAACGCGAAGACAGGCACGAAGCGGCGCAGGACCGTAAAGACAACAGGCAGGATGAAAGGCAAGATGAAGCCGAGGCTTGGCGCAAGGATATGAACGAGCGTATGGACAGACTCGAACAAGCCTTGAAGTCTGTCAGCGGCGACAATAAGCTCGACCGCGCGGCGGAGAAGTACGGTATGCAGAGCAAACCCAGCGGTCAAAACAACCGCGAAACGTACTCGGAAGAGGACGTTGCAAAACTGTTGAAATAAGGAGGTAATAAATAATGGCAACAGTAATTGATACTCAGGGACTAAGCGATAAGGTTCTTTATTCTCAGGTTATGACAAACCTGGTTGCGGCTTACAACAACTACGGCGTAGGTCCCGGCAACTATCCCAAGGTAGATAATATTCTTACCGACAGAATTCTCGCAAACATTTGGATGAAGAATATCCTTGACGCCCGCATATTTGCAGACGGTATGGGTATTACTTCGAGAACGGGCATAGAGGGCGCGGCGCTCGTTCGCGTGCCCATTATGGCTCCGCCCAGATACGCAATGCGTACTATCTCGATAGGCGCAACGCTTAACGGCGTATTGCAGGGCACGCCCGGCAACGATGGACTCGAAAACAGGAATCTGCCCAACACCGTGCAGACTAACGGCGTAGACCTGCCTTTAAATCAGGTTTACGACGACGCAACAATAATATATCAGCTTTCGCAGAATATGGTGTCGTTGCCGCTCGCGGCGGAGTACACGGCAATGATACCCAAGACCGTGGCAAATATGGAGGACAGCACGATTATGGCTGTTCACCTTAAAGGTGCGCTTGCAAGAGCGGCTGGGGCGGACAATTCCAACGTTATCCCCGTCGACCTCAATAACACTACCGAGGGCTATTTGCAGCAGATAATGAACAGCCTTATCGGTATGATGACCAACCCTCAGACCGCGTGGTCGGAAGGTATCGTACAGTTCAATCTGGACGAGAGCATTATCGTCGTAAAGCAGTCGTTCTTCAACAGACTGTTCTCCGTGCGTAACGGTGCGCTTGTGTCGGCTTCCAACCTCGCGCAGGAAATGTTGCTCGGCGGTGCGTTCACTAAGGACGGCAGACCTAAGGGCGGCAATATCCGCGGCGAATACAGCGGAGTATGGATAAAGGTTGTTCCCGATTCCTATTGGAGGCAGGCGGCGGCGCTTGCGGGTATCACAGGCGCAAATTATGCGCAGTTCGATAAGATTCAGGGTTACATAGCAAACGCGGCTGGCTTTGCGTTCGGGCGTGCGGAAGCAACTATTAACCCCATACCCAACCCCGGTAACGCGGTAGGTACGAAGATACAGAACCTCTTCCGTTGGGGCGCGGCGCAGGTTCGTCCTTCCGCGGCGGCGGTTATCGTAGCAACCGAAAACAACCTTGCAGATTTCGTCAACCCCGTAACCGAAAGCGGAAATATCGTTGCGCCCGACAGCTTTGACGATACTATCAAAGCGTACGGCGTTAGCAACGTCGACTATGGTAGGCAGTCCAAAATCGGCGTTTACGAGGGCGATAATACTACTACGGTAACGCTTACCTTAACGGGTACGGATTCGGCGGCGGTCAACAACGCGGCGCTTTCAATAACCAAGGGCGACGGCAACCCCGTAGGCTACGTCAATAACGCAAACGGTACTTATACTTTCGTGCTCGGCAGGGGTAATACGGCAAAGGTAACCGTGCAGGCGGCGGATTATACTACGGCGAGCGTAGAGGTTTCTGCGGAAAATACCGCGGCGGCAACCTATGCGGTAACGCAGGCATTAACCGCGGCAAACGCAAAGTCCGCGCCTAAGACGGAATAATCAGCTTTCACAAGGGTTTGAGCTATATCAAGCCCTTTACCATTTTTTTAGGAGGAGGACTATGTTTGACGAAGGTCAGCATCCGCGCGACGATGGCGGTAAGTTTACCGACAAAGGCGGCGGTTCGAGAGAAAACTACACACAGTCTGTAAACGACCGCATAAAGTGGGCGAAAGAAAACGGCGTGGATTTGCCGTTGAATACCGACGGTTCCGTGGACGATTTAAAGTTGCAGGAACTGTATGAGAAGGGTAAAGATAGAAAAGCAAGTGCGCCCGCTGCGGATAAAACGACGATTAAGGAACAAGTAAAAGCTGGTTTGGAAAAGATAGAAGGTACAAAAATTTTATCGGAAATTCCAAAAGGCAAAATTATAACCGATTTTCAAACGGCTGCTACAACTTTGCGTATGGAACTAGAGAATACTGGCGGTGTCGTTTCGCGTGAGGGATTTGGGGACGTTCAAGTTAGTTCGCGATTGAAACAGGCTGCGGCATACGTAAAAAGTCCTGCGGAAATAGCAGCAGTATCGGCAGTGCCAACTATTATAAAAGACGGTGTTTTAGTTGATGAACACAAAAGCCATAAAGGGCGAGGTTATCCTACTTATCTTTTTGCAGGTAAAGTGTCTGTTGGCGGTAAAGAGGGAATTATGGCAGTCGCTGTAAAAAAAACGACGGGTAACTTTTATAAGGTGCATAGAGTTCTTACCCCGAACGGCAAAGACTTAAAAATAGAAAATGACACCGATTAGCTGAAACGGTGGCATGAACAATGTCCAGGAGCCACCAGCAACCTTATCGGTGTCTACTTATATTATACACCAAAACTAAAAAAAGTCAATACTAAAAGGAGTAAAAATATGGAAAACAGTTGTCGTCCGTACTCAGACGATTACTTATTTTACGACGAAATTACGGGGCACTATGTTCTCACCGAAAAAGCGCTTATCGAAAGGGTAGGGCTTAATCTGCGCGCACGAATGGGCGAACGGTCGCTTATAAGCCCCGAAGTGGCTATTAAAAGCTTTAACACTACCGTCAGCGATATGATTTATCAGTTTATTCACGAGCACAATATTGATAATTCGCGGCAGGATAAGCTGATAGCAACCGTGCCAGAACTTAGGCGCATAATTCAGCGGGCAATGGAGTTACAGGCAGTTTACGTATCGGTGCAGGGCAATCTATACCTATCCACCAAACCCGAAGAGCGCGCCGTGGCAATCAATTATCTGGCGCAAAGCACTCTGGGAACGGTAGTGCCCTGTCTCGGTGTTTCCATTCTGTATACGGGGGCGCTGTAATGATAAAGGATATTTTAGACGTACTTAACCCGAAACAGCGGTTTACGCTTACGGGCAAGTACTTTTCCGAACGCCCAGACGGTCCCGACGTTGGCGGCGAGGAGTTCAACTACGAATACGTAGACCCGTACACCAAGACGTGGCGCACGTTGTTCGGTAATATACAAGCAAGTGCGGGTGAAACGGCTATACGCACCGACGACCAGCTTAGCTTTAAAGAAGGAATAGGTATGGTAGTTTTGCAGGACGGCACCGCGTATCTAATACATCAGAAAATGACCGACTATTCCGCCGCGCCTAAGCAATCCTGTCGTGTGTTGCCGGTACCGATTGGCACAGAATACGTTATTCGCTTGGTATCAATAAAAGTGCCGTGGGAGCCGCAATGATCACGCAACAACAGGCTGTCAATATAGCTATATCAATCGTTGAGGAAATGCGCAATGAGTACGTTCCTCGTAAGACGGGCAATATGGCGTATATGGCGTTAGGATTCGAGATACAAAACGGTATCATGACCATTTACGTCAATGAAGATATAGCCCCCTACGTTCCCTACACTAACGAGCCGTGGATATCACCCAAGTGGAACGGCAAGAAAAACCCCAACGAAGGTTGGTTTGATAGATTTGCGGCAGAGTTCGCAAAACGATTTGCAAACAGATTGAGAGGAAAATTAGAATGATAACTTTAACAAAATTAGCAAACTATTTCGAGCAAGGCTTGAACGCAACTTTAAACAATCCCGAGATAAAGTTCAAGATATGGGCGGACGCGGGCGAGTACTTAAAGCCTTACCGCGACGGTAACACGGTCACGAACTACATAAACGCCAACCTGCGGACAAGCACCTCCGCGAACGACGCTAATGACCTTGTAATGGGCGTTAGCGGCTTAACGTTGGAGTTCGGTATAGAAACCAAAGCACCGAGAACAAACGCCACACAGACCGCAGAAGAGCTTCAGAAGATAAAAGACGGTCAGTATCCGTATATTGCATATATCACCTCTGCAATCAATAAATACTTTCAAAATTCGCAGGTTGTGTCCTTAGAGGATAATGACGGCGTAGAGTTCTCCATTTCGTGGCTTGCGGGTGCAGCTATAACGGGCGACGTGCAAGTGCGCTCTTGGATAGGTGAAAGCATAATCTTCACCGTGTATATCGAAATAACTTTCGTGGAGGGCGGCGTAAGCTCTAAATCCGTGAAGGCGTATATCGACGATAAGACCATACCTATCAAGGCAATAAGACACGGGCGCTCTCCTATGCTTGAACGCGACGTTTACGCGGGTAATCTTATCTCGAAAAGCGTTGCGACCTCTACCGCATTTTCCGTTGACGTGGAATTTCCCGCGAATAAGGACGCGGCAACTCAGGCATGTATCGATTATCTTATAAGCGGCAAACCGAACGTTGCGCATTTCGTCGACATTAAATTCGGGGATATAAGCGAAGGACTTTATTATATGACTTTAAACACGGTCCAGACCGCCGTGCAGGAAATTTCTATTGCGGGCGTTACCGCTTCCTTTATCGAAGTCGTAGAGGAATCTGCGGCATTAAATGTTCCCGACAATTTCCAAATAGGCAGGTTTAATATATCGAACTCGAACGCGACGAGTATAACCTTTACGCCCTCCGTAGACTGTCTTGCATACGTTGCAGGGCAGGCGTTAAAGCTTACGGGCGGACAGGCACAAACGGTTACAGTAGAGCTTTCCTCAATGCAATATAACGACGATAAAGGCGTTTACGAGGTCTATCTGATTACTGACCGCGCAGTTACAATATCAGCCGCCTCCGCGCAATTTGAGGTGATTTAGGAGGTCCGTTATGAATTACACTATCACTATCAACTTGAATGCTCTGCCTAAGGAAAACAGCGCTATGGCGGAACAGGAATCAAGCACTCTTGGCGGATTGTCGGGAAATTCTAAGTCCGAAGCAGGTGCGTTAAATGCAGCCAAAACTCTTGTTACTTTTGCTACCGTAGCGTCAACCGCCGATAAGATTATCGCTCCAGAGATAAGTAAGGTAAATCTGCGCACTGGTGCAGCAGAATACGAACAACGGCTAAGCGCATCTTACTCTGCAGGTAAACAGATTATAGGCGCAGGCGCAGCTCTCGCTATCGGTGCAGCCACGGGAAATCTGCCCGTCGTAGCTTTGGGGATGGTTATGTCCGGGATAACTAAACTTTACGATATATCACAAAAGGCATCTATGCTCAATATGGAAAAATCCCTTGAAGACGTTTCTATAGGTATGCAAAGCGTGCGTGCCGGCACTTCAGGGAGACGAAGCGGCAATCAATAAGATACGGGGTGGCTTATCACCATCCCGTTTGAGTTGCTTAATTGAATTTTATAGAGCCGATATAATTTGTAGGGTTCGAAATTATGGAAAAAGACTCGGGTAACTCTTGGTCTAATGAATATTCCATTCCTTCATATATCAACAGATAGATTAGCTTATCGCCATCAACATTTAGGAAAATTTCAGGTAATAAATATTCATTTTCATATGCTGTTAAGGTGTAGTCGCTTTTTCTATTTGCGATATAATCTTCATTGCTTAAAAGCTCGCTAATCGAGGAACAGTTATACTCTTTTAAAGTTGATTGATAAATTAAAAGCGTTGGATAGAAATATAATCCTTCGTGTTCTTCGCTTATGTGAATTTTTACATAGATACCTTCAACTGTATAACTTTCAACAATTCCTTCGCATTTGCGACAGCCTGCGGAAGCGGATAAGGCAATGCAACAAACGCACATAGCAACAATGTAAAGTAACTTTTTAAACAGTTTCATATCGTAACCTCTTTGTAACAGTATAAATTACTTTGCAGTCAAATGCAAGAAAAAAATAGATAAAAGGAAAATCAATTATGGCAATCAAAAATAAAATCGGCGTTTTTATTGACGGAATTAACAGAACCCCCAACGTAGTTATGCCCATCAAACTCGGCAATTTCCTCGACGAAAGACTCGACGAGTGTCACTTATCGCTACGAGGGATAAAAAAGGAACATTTCGCCCCGCTCACCCCCGTAGAAATCAGAGTGAAAAACATTCTCTATTGGGGCATTAAGAACGAGAGAATCGATAAGGAACGCGAACGCACTTACCGCTTCGTTATAGCAAACGACACCGCGTCCGAAATGCAAATAGGCAAAGGACTGTATAATCACGACCTTTACTTAATCGAGATAACCAAACTCGCCGAATGTCATATCGTGGATACAATTACCTTTACAAATGACTTAGGGAGAAGCTATGCCGCCAACGCTAAACAAGTTGAAGTAAAAAAAGAAGAATATTGGAGATTTGTATCTGATATTTACAAAGGTGTCCCCGCCACTTATGTGTCACCGCTGTCAGTAGGTGATTCTTTCACTTTTGTGCCTTACAATCAAGTTTTTGGAACTTTACTAACGCCTGAGGGATTTAAAGTTTATTATGGTGATAGTCTTATAGTCACTGTAAGAAATAATGCACAATCATTCAAAACCATTCTTAAAAATGGGACATACAAAATAACATATTATATCTTTAATCCAATTTTAGACGAGCCTGTAGCTTCATTTGAATTCACAGTCGTAGAAAATAAACTGCCGCTTAAAGAATGGACTATAACCGACGTAATTAACCGCACGCTTGACCTCGCCGAGCCGCTCCGAAAGGGCGAAAAACCTCGCTTTATTCTGAACGCAGAGCAAGCCGAGCTGTTTGACAAGGTCCTCGCTCCACAGTTCTCATTTACCAAGCAGACCCTCCGCGAGTGCTTGCAGGAGGTTGGCAAGGTTATTCACGGTGAACCGCGCTTAAGTATTCAGCAGAATGAGGACGGATATTATTACGAGGTGTCTTACGATATGTACGCAAGTCAGGAACGCAGCGGCATATACGCTTTCCCTTACATATTGAAAGACGTGTCGCAGGTCGTTGACAATTGGGCTACGCATTTGGACAGCAACGCTGAAAACCTCGTCAATCAGTTGGACAAATTCAGCGGCGTAATCGTGGAGCCTTACCGTAACGGAGCTAAGACAGTCCGAACGGAAAACCTATATGTTCGTATTTCAGAAAGCAATATGCTGATTGCCACGCAATATCCTATATACACCGTGGACAAGCTGGAATACGTTTATATCGACGGTGACACTGTAAAGAGCGTAGACATAACACCTTGGCTGTTTGAAAAATCAGTCTACGATACGCAACTCTCCTCTTATTCCGAGCGCTATCCTTTTTCAAAGGCATACGGACTTTATTTCTCTCAAGGCAGTAATAATATTGGCGGGCTTAATTTCAAGGTGGACGCGGCAGTTTTCCCTGCGTTCAAAAATTACGCTATAACTAACATATTACGCAGCGCAACAAATTCAAGTAGCGGATTTAATAGCGATTATCCTGAAATGTGTTTCCGCGTAACGTACACGCCTTTCTATAATGCCCGTGTAGCACAGACTAAGAGCTATTATAAAGACTTTCCGCGCTCGGCAGCGTTAATATTCAATCAGCAGTCAAACGTAATCGAGAGCCGCTATTACGGAGAGAATTTAAAGGGTGCAATCGCAAGGCTCGGCAACGTTGAAAAAACGCAGACATATCTTCTGTACAATATCAACCATATTCCCAAAGCGGGGCAAATGTACAACAAGGATTATTACATATCCACTGTAGCGGTTGAAATACTGCCTACCTTATTCAAATGCACGATAGGTCTGTCGAAGGACTTTAACAGACTGTCCGCGTATATAGGAATATCGTCGGAAAAGAGATACTCTGAAATATCCCAAACGCAGGCGATTGAGCGCAACACACTTTACCGTGAATTTATCGTCGTGGGCAAGCAGGAAACGCCCGACAGTGACTGTCTTATAGGTAATAACCTTCTTCCCATGATAGCAGATACTTTCACTCAGAGCGGTGGTTTCAGACCTCTGTCAAACGTCTGCGCGTGGGGCACTTCATTTCTGGGAATGGAAGTTGCGAACGGCGTTGGCATAAACCTTCCCGTCATATCGTCGGCGTTTGGTAATTCGATTTCTTTCAGTTGGAAATATGCAGATAACTATTCGGCAGGTGATATATCCGAATACGTTCCATACGCTTTTCAGTCAAACGTATCGGGATATTTCCAAAACAGCCAACCTTACACCGACTACTACGGAAGGCTGTATTATTACCATTTCGATTTACAGCCGCAAGGTCCTACTATTAACAGCGGAAACCTAAACCAAACCGCCTTAGACTTGCCAAAGGGCACGAAACCTACAAGTTCAAGCGGATACGTTTCCACGCTCGGTCAACAGCCTTATATAATGCGTAAGGACAACCGCGAGGCGTTACAGATTAACTATCAGATTGATTTTGTAACCAACCTTGAAAACTTTATTATCGGCTCTGCGCTTGCGTCATACTGTCCTGCAGTGCGCGGAAGCGGCAACGTAAACGACAGCGACAATCCACTGACAGCGCGGCTGTATGTTTTCGATACGGACCTTAACAAATTCACAGACCACGTCGAAGCGTATGAGAACGTAGACCTTTCCCAAATGCAAAGCGTGCCCGTTACCGTGAATGTGCAGAACGGCTATTTCACCGTCAACGCGGGTGCGTTCCCGACTACTGAAACGGGTTCTACGAAAGGAAAGAGTTGGGCAATTATAACGGCGCAGCACTCGATTGAAAAAGAGGTGGAAGACGAGCAAGGTAATACCTCAACGCAAATCAAGTTCTACGGCGGCGACTTACTGATAGGTCAGAATATAGACGTTTCCGCGGGACAAGTGTTCACCCCCGTATACTTTACAAAAAAACGAAAGATTTTCGACGAGAGCGTATGGGTGGATATTAAATAAAAACTTTTAGGAGGTTAATTTATAAATGATTTTCTTTGTAGCTAACGACGGCACGGTAATTTCTTCCGTGCCGTCGCCCGTGTATCAGGGCTCGGTAAACGTAAACAACGTTTATCTTATTGCACCGTTTGCGGAAAATTTGCAGGTTACCGTAGCGTTTAAACTACCCAACGGCGTTTATACGGAACGCTTTCCTATGGCGCAGGTGCAAGAGCTTCGCGGGATAATAAACGAAAAGACGGGTAAGACGTACAACGGCTGGCAGTTTTCTATGCCGAACGAAATTACTCAGTATTTCGGAACGGTTACGGCGCAGTTTTTCTTTTATTCTGCACAGGGCGGCGTTGTTACGGCGACGAGTTTGGTTTCGTTCGTTGTGGAAAAGGGCGTGCCTCAGATATTGCCGTCCGCGCCGAGCGTAGATGTCTATGACAAAATATTGGAAAATCTATCGTCGCTGTCGGAACAGCTTAACAACGGCGCGTTAGCCGCCCGTGCGATTTATCAGTGGAATTCCACTTACGTTTACGGCGCCGGAGAAATTACGTATTACGCAGACTTTGGCGAGTACGGTGCGTTTGTTAAGTCGCTTGAAGCAAATAATAATTCGGAACCGTTTGTGAGCGGCGTTTTTAACAGGGATAAATGGCAGTTGATTTCGGATTTTAACATTTTAACCGAGCTGTACGGGCTTAGAACCGAAGTAGAAAACGCATTGGCTCAATCGCAAGCAAACGCCGCGGCGGCGAATGAAAGTGCGGCTGAGGCGGCAAATGCAATGGCGGACGCACAAAGTAGCGCTCAATCTGCACAGGAGGTGGCCGAAAGTATTAAAGATAGTACGGATTATTTAGAGGGTATTCAAAACGGCACGCTCGCCGTTAATAAGGCTGAAATGGATGGCGAGGGAAATAATATCGCAAGTCAGTTTTCAATTGTGCAAGCCGATATTTCCGGATTGCGTGAAGATATTTCAAACGAAGCGCATTTTCGTGGAATGTTTGAAAGTGTGGAAGCCTTACGGGCAGCATATCCGACGGCTACACCTAACGATTACGCATACATTGTTGGTGGAAACATTTACATATGGCAGAATAATGCTTGGACTAACAGCGGACAGCCCTCGCCTAATACTGCCGTTCCTGCAAGCAATGCAACGCCTTTAATGAACGGAGTTGCAAGCGCGGGAACGTCTTCGCAATACTCGCGCGGAGACCATAGACACCCGACTGATACAAGCAAAGTCAACAAGTCGGGCGATACAATGAGCGGTAACCTTATAATTCAAAAAAATTACCCGACGTTAACGTTTGCAAACGATAGAAATGCTCGTGCGTATTTTGAACAGAACGACGAAAACCAATTTTATCTTGCTCAGACTGAGAATAACAATATTGTTGGCGTGTCGAGGTTTCCTAAAAATAACGGTACGCTTGCCATTGAAGAAACAGTTGTAAAAAAAAGCGGAGATACTATGACGGGCAATTTAAAAGTTCCCGCCTTAATATCTGCGGACAAACCCAATTCTAAAAACACTCCCTTATATATTTTGCCGTACGTTTCTTATGAGGAAATTGCTCCAAGCCACGACACAGGCGATTACCTTAAAGCGTTGTTGAAATGGATTTGCAGAAACTACCCGAATGTAGAAGGCGGTTTATGGCTCGGTAGAGCCAACCCAAACAGCGCAGGGCAGATAATTATTGATATATACGATACAAGTGAGGTGGATGGCGATGGGATGCCCAAATATTGTTGCGGTACCTACCGAAATTTATCAGGCGAAATAGTAACTTTTAATACCAATGCGTACGAGTTTACCAGTTTTTATAGTGCAACTTTGTCAAGCGTGTATCCCGTAGGTTCAATATATATTTCCGTAGATTCAACAAGTCCTGCTCAACTTTTCGGAGGTAGTTGGACTGCTATTTCTAACGGATATTACCTTAAAGCGGTAACCTCAGACGCAGGACAATACGGAAGCGAGGGGCTACCAAATATTAGAGGAAGTTATGAAGGGGTTAGGACAGGAAATGGGGGGCAGCCGAATGCCGAAGGAGCATTATATATGGTTGCAGATACTGTATCAACATTGAGAGGTGGTGAGGGAAGCGAAAATAGGAAGCAGACGCTTGGGTTTGACGCATCCCGTTCAAATTCGATATACGGCAGGTCGTTAAATGTTACACCGTTAAATTACAGCGTATATATGTGGCGGAAGACGGCTTTATAAGGAGGAATTTTATGAGAATTTATAATGAGGAAAGGACGCAAGAATTAAATTATGAAGATATCGACTTGTCGCTCGGTTATTTGGTGTTAGATAAGTTATTTATCGCTCATCATTCCGCAGTTGCGGGGAAGAATGCGGAGGAAATGGCGAAAGAATTGACCGAGCAAGGGGAAATTTGTAATCTGCGTAAGGACGGCAAGTGGTACAGGCGTACCAAGCTTTACGGAAACGGCGGTTCGGATGAGGAAGAAATAAAACCTGTAACGGCACGGGAAGCCTATGACGAATACGAAGATATTCAGGTATACGTGCTTTATACTGCGGAGGAGTTAAAAAACCGCAAAGTTTCAGCCGTTAGATTAAAACGCGAAAACGAATGTTTCCCAATAATCAATCGCGGTCAATTATGGTATGACGGATTGACGGAACAACAGATAGCAGAACTAACAGCGTGGTATAAGGATTGGCTTAACGTAACGCAAACGCTTGCAGTACCTAAAAAACCCGAATGGCTGGTGGACCTATGAAAACTATTATATTAAAATCTAACGGCGTGGGGCGGTACATAGACGTATCGCCCTATTTAATTGTGAACGAAAGTATTGAAATAGAGGTGAAACTGCCCGCCGTAAACGGGGAGTTTTATTTGTTTGCAGACTGCGGCGGACATAGACAGAAATATTTGTTGCCTGCTAACGGTAAGGCGGTTGTCTGCGGTATATGTGCGGGCGAATTGAGCGCGGAGGTAAAACATTATCTAAAAGGCGAACTTGTAAAAACATATGTTGTGGAGCCGCTTCTATTAAAAGAATTGGACGTTGGTATATCCGCAGAGCCTGAAATAGCTTTTTTAAAAGCCGAAATTTTGTCTTTGAATTCTGAGTTTGTAAAAGAGCGTGAAAAATCTTTGCAGTATAGAAATGAGTATATAATCGAAATAGAGAAATGCAAGGAACGGGTGGAGAAACAGCGCGCAATAATTTTTGCGCTTCTAAGATTTGCCTATGTTGATTTTAAGGAAAACGTTTACCTCGGAGGGGGCGGTGTGCAGGATTTTTTAAAGAGGTTTGGTTTTGAGTTGAGTTTGGAGGAAATAAAATTTTTGGAGGGTGAGAATAATGAAAACTAAAAAAATTATGTCGGCTGTGTTTATCGTAATATTGGCGGCTTGTATTGTACTTTGTCCGTTTGCTATGTCGGCGGTTTACGCCGCCGACGGCTCACAGGAAATTGCGGCGGAGGAAGAAATAAATACGGAAAGTACCGCGGGCATAGAGGGTGTTGCGGACAATTTTCTCAACTACCTGAAAGAGCGTTACGGCGATGACTATTTATATTATTACGACAAAATTATCGATAATTGGGGCAGTGTGGAAGCGTATCTCTTATCGTTTGGCGATAAATTGCCCGAAGAACACAAAAATGCGTGGCAGAAATTTGTCGGTTGGCTGTCGGAATACTCTTCGGTATGGGCGCCCGCGTTTGCCGTCGCAGTTGTAATTATCGTTGCGCTTATAGGCAAAAAGCAATTCAACAAAATAGTTGACCGCATAGTCAACGTTAAACTGCAACCGATTGTCGGGGAGCTCAACATCAATCGAGCGCAACTGTATCAATATTGCACGCGCAAAAGGCGTTGCTTGGTACAGGCGAAAGGTTTGCGGTCAGTGTTAAGGAACTTGAAAAGAGTGAAAAGGAGCTTAAAAATGGCTAAGTATAAAACGTTTAGAAAAGAAAAGTGGATATACTTAGCTCTCTCCATAATATTTTACTTCCTGCCTTTTATTGTGGTTACGGCGTGCCTGTTACCAATGGTGAGGGCGGCAAGCGGCTTAAAGATTGCTATGGGATTGGGGATAGTGTTCATAAACGCTATCCCCTTTCTTATGGGCGTATTCAGGGCGTTCTTTTCGCACTTCCCAATGCTTAACGTGCTGGCAATAGCATTTTTGTGTCTTGCGGCATTCTTCTCTCTGGAAGTATTCAAAAACTGTGTGGACAAGCTGTTATGGATAGAGGGCTCGGCAGTGCTGGGAAGTCTTATAAGCTGTATACTGTGGGGTAAATACCTTAAATACAAGAAGTGGAGCGAAAGTGTTAAGGCAACCGTAAATAGCGGAGCTTTCGTTTTAAAGGAGGACAACGATGATTGAAGAACAAAAAATGCAGGAAGCCGTGCCCGTAGTTTTCAAGCGGGCGGGAAGTAAAACTTTTACGCGTATGCTTGACGGCGTAACGATTACGACTATACTGCTTATATTTGTTTCAGTGGCGCTTCTGTATTTGACAAATATTTCAGTCGATATGAATATGTCGTGGAAAGACTTCGGTTATGAAGCGGTTATTCTTTACATTTTTACCGTGGCTATCAACTTGCTTGCCCGCTCGGTAGCAAAGCGCCGCGGGCGGGAAACTAAGCCTTATGAGGCTGCACGGAAAGCAGTGAACGATAACGAGGACGAAATAATAAGTAAGGGGTTGCGCGGAATGGAACGCGACTACTGCCGAGATTGGGAAGAGGCGGAACTGCGCGATTCGCGTGAAAAAGTGTTGTCCTCCGTGCGGTTGAGTGTAGACGTGTTTGAAAGCGAATATATAAAATATTCTAATAAAGAACTTAAAGATAAGCAACAAGAGCTTAGATTGACAGATTATCAATTGAAAGTCATACGCAAGGCAAAGCGTATACGCAGGTTGAAGTTTGACGAAAAGTATTTATCTGCCAATATGAAGGTCAGGCGCAGGGTATCGCCCACGGGAGAAATAAATACGTCGCAGTATGAAAAGTTGCATACATTAAAATATCTTTTTACGGCTTTTGCGGGCGTTTGTGTGTCTGCGTCGCTTGCATTGGACGTGATTGCCAATCCTACTTTCGGCACGGTGGTGATGTGTGTTATTAAAATAGTAACAATTTTAATTTCCGCCGTGTGCGGTATGATGGGAGGGTATAAGCTTACCGCCGAACTTGAAACCGCGGAACTTCTTCGTAAATCGGTTGAACAGAAAAACTTTATAAAATGGTGCGAAAGAAGCTTGCAAAAATAATTTTTGTGCCTAAATGGTGCCCAAGCTAAAAATTGTTCAATATATAGTGTGTAAAATGATAATAGCACCACAATATATTGTGGTGCTATTATCTGGCGCGGATGGCGAGATTTGAACTCGCGCGGCAGTTTCCCGCCCTACTCCCTTAGCAGGGGAGCCCCTTGAGCCACTTGGGTACGTCCGCTCAACTATAAATTTAATGTTATTTTGCCGTACAATTCTGCACAGCGCTTAGATAATATATCATATTATGTAGGGTTTGTCAAAGCTTTGAATAACGCTTTTCAAAATTATGCGGCACAAAATTTTCTTTCATTGCTTGCGCAACCGCGCGCCGTGTGGTAGAATTATTAAAAGTAAAACAACTCAAAAGCGTTTCGCGGAAGTCAAGAGAGGGGATAATATAAATATGAGGATAGTATTTTTCGGCGATTCGATTACAGATTGCGACAGGGACAGGGGGGATGAAAAGTCGCTTGGCAACGGTTACGTAAAGGTGCTTGCAGATAAGCTTCGCCCGATATATCCCGATATGGATATTGAATTGTACAACAAGGGTGTTTCAGGCAACGAGGTGTGCGACCTGCTTGCGCGCGTTCAGCGCGACGTAATCGACTTGCAGCCCGACGCCGTGGTAATAATGATTGGCATTAACAACACCATTCACCAATACAAATACGGCAAGGAATTAAACTTTAAGCAGTTCGAGCGCGACCTTACGCAACTTGTAACCGCTTTAAAGGAGGCGGGCATAGTCGTCATTTTCTTGGAGCCGTTTCTTCTTCCCGCGCCCGACAAAAGGCGTATGCGCCCAGTGTTCGATAAGGAATTGGAAATTATCCGCCGCGTCTGCGTGGATAAGTGCGACGAGTTTGTAGCCTACGACGAAATGTTTAACGGGCTGTGCGAAAGCCACTCCTACACCATATATTCGGAGGACGGCGTTCACCCCACGTTTAAGGGGTCTAACCTTATTGCCAACACTTCTATAAAGGCGATACGCAAACACTTGATGTAAGGCGCAAAACGCATTGTACTGAGCATATTGGGGGGATAATTATGATAACCGAAAAGGGAACGGTAAAGACAAGCACGCAACTCAACGAGCGTATGCACAGCCAATTGAACGGTGCGACGCGGGCATTGAGCATTACGTTGATAGTGTTGGGCGGGCTTGTTCTGTTGGCGGGTTTCATTATTCTTATAGCGTCGGAAAACGACGCGCTGACGTTTTTTATTCTGGGTAGCGTGTCCCTTATTTTCGGCATCGTTACGGTTGTGTCGCAAGCTTCTATAATAAAGCAGATTCGTCAGTCAAACAGAGTGGAAGAAGCGGAGTTTTTCCGCGATTACTTAATTTTACGCGAGTATGCGGACGGCGAGCACGTTTCCACTACCAAAATATATTATAAATGGCTTGTAAGGGTTAAAGATTTTGTACAATACGCGCGTAACTGCCGTGCCCGTAGAAAAATCTACTTTGCCAATAAACGAGCTTAACGCCGTGCGCAAGCTTCTCGGCAGACCCGCAGTAGGACCTGCTGTATCCGTTCAGCCTTACAATCCCGCGCAAAGCGGTACTAATTTTAATGGTAACGTCAATCCCGCAACTCCCCCGCAGGACCCTTTTCCCGAAACTGCGCCTGAGGAAGAAGCGGAAGAAGTTCCGCAAAAGGAATTTATTGACGACGACGGCAATAGAAATTAAATTATATACGGTAAATTATAAACGGCGCGCCCAAGAAAAGCGCACTTCCCATAGGGAATTAAAAAACTAAATTATTAAGAGTTATACTTTCAAACAAGGACAAAAGCTCTCGAACGATATGTTCGAGAGCTTTTTACTACATACCTTTTAGAAAGATAAATTGAAATTTAGCCTTTTGGTGCAGGAAAACGCACTGTTCCATAGTCTAAAACCAATACTTGATTGCCATATTGTTTATATATTGCAACGTTATCAAGAAAAACAACGAGGATTTGATTTTCGTCTTTATGGTATACATCAAACAATTCATTATTTTTCCAAGCATATGCGTTCATTGTATATTGACTCCCGTCCTCATTAAAGTCGATACCGTAACTGACAGTTGCGTACTCAAAATCAAACAGCGCAGAAATTTCGTTGAACGATTTATCCAACTTAATAGAATTATATAATTCAAGCCAATCTGAAATTTTTTCAAAGTTGTTCTTTTCTTCCAACAAATTAGCATATTCATTGCTTAATTTATCATAATCTTCATTTGATTTGCTGTTACACGCAGTTATAAATAGACACGCTAATAATGTACAAATCAATATTACACTGTACCGATAAATTTTTTTCATAGAAATCAATCCTCCGCTAAATTACTGTTTATCTTACTGTCATTATATCACGAAAAATGAAAGAACGCAACCGATTGAATTTTGCGGGAAATATAAAACATATCTATATCTCACTAGGCTACGAGTAGCCTAGTTCGTCCACGAAAAAAAGTACAGAAAAGGCACAGCTTAATGCTATGCCTAAATCTTTTTATTCCCTATGGGAATTACCGTAATCTCCGAGAGTGTTTTTCTATACATAATTTAGCCGACAAAGTAAGATAAACTGAAATTTATAACTCTATTAGCTTAATTATTATATTTATGTTAATTTGAAATAAAATTCAATGTATATTGAATATCATTTTTCAATAATGTAAAAATCAAAGTTTTAGTTTTGCTCCCGTCGTTATATTTTGTTGTCGAAACATTTGCGTTTCCCGACAATTCGCTAATGGTAACTTGATATACTATCGTTTCTATGTCTATCACATCAACCTTTTTATAAGTACCGCTAAATGATTTATTTGTATCTGTGCTATCCATTATAGTGATTATTCCGTCTTTTGCAACAAGAATAATGTCAACAACTGGAATGTTTGTATCTTCCACTATCCAAAATTCATTTCGGGCAATAACTTCACTTTCTTGATTTTCAATATTTGCTCGTATTGCTACTTGTAGTTTCCAATTCGTATTTTCAATGTTTACATCGGTGTTAGTGCAAGCACATAGTACGCTACTTAAAATTAGTATTATTGTCGCTGCGATAAAAATCAATATTTTTTTCATAATAATTTAATTCCTCTAAATTACTGTTTATCGTGCAATTATAATAGCACAACCGTAACAAAAAAAGCAAGGACATAAAACCGCCCTTGTTTCAATCTCTATGTAATACACTCTGAACGGGGCGGAGGTTTTTATTTTTTAACGCTTGACAAAATAAAAAAATTCATATTATAATTTCAATGAAGTATTATGGGTATTTTCGGCATTATTTGTTAAAAGACGATAAGCGTTTTCGCTATGCCGAAAACGCCGCCGCGGGCGAGCCCGCGGCGAATACGGTGAAAGGGGTATAATATTTTTTAAAAGGAAAGGGAAAAGAAAAAAACATATCTTTGATCTTGGTTCCGGGACTCAGCAGAACTTAGGAAATT